>Ga0315293_10000008_pt1 | contig 224792 bp, 234 predicted proteins | sample YL17G13_20_MG_FD_203071 | JGI IMG/M metagenome (GOLD analysis project Ga0315293, IMG submission 203071) | Sediment microbial communities from Yellowstone Lake, YNP, Wyoming, USA - YL17G13_20 | ecosystem: Environmental > Aquatic > Freshwater > Lake > Sediment | place: USA: Wyoming | collected...
CATCTATACCATTAATAGATTCATCCCTTGCAGAAGCAATAACTAGAATTGGAACTATAGCATCTATACCATTAATAGATTCATCCCTTGCAGAAGCAATAACTAGAATCCCGAAAACTTCTAGTATTATATCCAAATCATTCCCCAAAAATAATATTAAAACAAATAGACTTATAGAAGATAACAAAAATACCAATAAAACTATAGAGAAAAATAAAAACTCAAATAAAAAAGAGAAATAAAATAAAAAGTAGCAATATTCTATAAAAATTATTTTATGGGACTGTAACAGATTCTGTGTAAACCCCTAATTTATATAAATAGCCTAAGGGAAAACTAAATTCACTTAGGCTTAAATTATACAATATACTCTTTTATCCTTTCCCCAAAATATATATCAAGTTGAGAAAAAATAATCGGCCAGTCTCTCATTCTCTCAGTCCATTTCATGGTAGTATCCATCGTGGCAAGATAGAGTATCTTCATTAAAGCCATATCGTTTACGAAAGCAGATTTTGCCTTGGTGACCTTACGAAGAGACCGGTGGAAATTTTCAACTGAATTTGTGGTATAGACAATTCTTCGAAGCTCCTTAAGGGTACTTAAAATAGGTGGATAGCTCTGACCAGTTGTTCTTCCAGGATTTTACGGATAGAGGGTATTTTTTGGACCATTTTTCTTCCAGATCCTCAAGGGCAGCAAGCGCTGCCTCTTCGCTGACCGCCTTGTATATTTTCTTAAGATCGGACAATAGAAAGGATTTACTGAATACCAGAATGGCTATTTATAGTCTTTTGATAATGACAGGTTTAAGATGCAAGGTTGATTATTAAGCGGTGAGTTCTTTGATGATATGATGGAAACATAAGTGATAATTGAAAGATGGTGCTTATATTACAATATCATAGTGCCCCACAATATTATAGAATATATGACAATAGCTCAAGAAAGCTGAGTGGTTGATATTGGTTTTAAATGGCTTAGATACTAACTTAATAACTGAACTAAAGAATGGGGTAAGGATAATAAGAAATATTACAAAAAGCAGAAGATTTAATTGGATTTGATAAAAAAGTTATTGAAGATTGTTATAAGATTCTATTTTTTTTATAAAGTTAATTTGTTGAGAAGAGAAAATTATGGAAAATAAACAGAAGGCTCAAAGGAAATGTTTTCAGTGATGAAGTATTAAAATTCCTAAAACGAATGAAATATGCAGGAATTATTGATAATTTTGAATTGAAAAAAATTTTTACCATATGAAAAAGGGAATAATTCACAATTTTATGCGCCTGTTATGGTTTTAAAAAACAATAGAAAAGTGCCTGTCTTAACTATGACAACTATGTGGTCTGATAGGAATAAAGAAAAGCAATAGGATGCTTTTGGTATAAAACATTACCCTGGAAACAATGTACAGGCTTTTGTGATTTTACCTGATATTTTACCAGAAAAAGAAAAGGTTTATGTTATTAAAGAAAAATAAAAAATAAAAGAAAACGGATATATTTCATAGATTGATGCTATTTGTTATTTGTCAGAATTAAAATTACTTTTAGAAAACTGCTGATTTATTTATTTAGATTTTTTAATGGAGGATAAAATGCAAACAATAAATATTACGCCAAACCCTAGAATTTTAGAAGTAATAACAAATAACCCGATGCCCCCGATTAATGCTATCTGTGAATTGATTGACAATGGCATTGATAGTTTTGGGGGGAATTTTAGTAAAAGTGAAGGCAATAGTCCTTTAATAGAAGTTAATTTGCCAACTAGTAGAGAAATAGACAATAACATTGGGAAAATAATTGTTAGGGACAACGGAAAAGGCTTAACTAGAGACGAAGCCAATAATGCTGTTAAAGCAGGATATAGTGGTAATGAACCTATTGGGAAGCTTGGCCTTTTTGGAATGGGCTTTAATATTTCAACAGGGAAACTTGGAAAGAAAACGATTTTTAAATCAGCGAGAAAAGAAGATAAAAAAGTATTTTGTATAACAATTGATATACCACAGATTGTTATATCGAATACTTTTGATGTTCCTATCGAAGAAATTCCAAAACCATATGATGATTATTCTGGGGTGGAGATTGAAATTTCAGACTGGTGGGAGGAAGGTACGCAAAATTATGGATTTATTAAAAAACTGGTTAATATAGGTGGTCCAAAATTATCTGAGCAAATTGGAAGACGGTATTCAACATTACTTCGGAAGAACCTTCAAATTCTTATTAATAATAGAAAATGCCCGATTTTCCACCACTGTGTCTGGGATAAAAAACGGAGTGTTGAAAGACTAAAACATGGTCGTATACCAGCTAGAATTGATTTTAGTGAAATTTTACGCACAGAAAAACGGTGTTTTAAGTGTGGATCCTTAATAGAGTCTTCTTTATTGAATTGTCCTCTTTGCTATAATGATAGTAATATCCGAATAACAGAATGTAAAATAAAAGGATGGGTCGGAATACAACGGTTTGATGATGTAAATAGATTTGGTTTAGACTTTATAAGATATGGTAGAGCTATTCTTATTGATGAAAAGGAAGCAGTCTTTAGCTGGGTTCCAGAAGAGACTGGAACAAAATTAAAAGAATACCCTGTAGATGGTATATATGGCCGCATAATTGGAGAAGTGCATATCGACCATGTCCCAACGGATTTTTTGAAAAATGATTTTCAAAGAACTTCACCGGAATGGTTAGAAGTTATTAAATATCTTCGGGGGGAAAGTTCATTGCTTCCTGAAACACAAAGGCAATTTAACGAACCAGAAAACAACTCACCGATTTATAAATTATTCCAAGGCTATAGAAAAGTCCGAAAAGTTGGGACTACTGATATGTATATAGGATACTGGGATGAAAGCAAGGGAGAGCCTAGTCGTATTAATAGATCTGAAGAAAAAGAGTTATATGATAAATTTCTCATTAATGAACCTGGATATGGACCTGGTGATGACTCTGGCTGGTGGGCTCTTGTGGAGAGAGCTGAGATACGTCCAACCCCAGAAATGAAAGAGTGTCCAAATTGTGGGATGCAAAATCTAAAGGAAGCTGATAGATGCGCTTCCTGCGGAAATGTTCTGATACCAAAGAACTGTGTAGAATGTGGGGCAACTATTGCTAGATCAGATTTACATTGCTTACATTGTGGTGCAAGTCAGGTTCCTGAAGAAGAGGAAGAATGGATATGTAATTCTTGTTTGCGGAAAAACCCTCCCGAAGCTTATAGGTGCAGAAAGTGTAATTTACCAAGAGGAACAATGGATGTCCTCAAAGAGGAATTTTTGAAAGAAAATTCTAATTTGATTGATTACCTATGCGTTGACAGTCTTTCTGTCGAATTACCTGGTGGAGTTTCAATGTCATCTTTAAAATTATTTGCATATTATGTAAATGATAATATTTTTTTACAACGGCAAAAGGAAAAGTTCAGGCTTCCAGCAGTTGTTCATTACAATTCAAATGAAATGCATATTTATTTAGATCGGACACATCCTATTTATAATAAATATCAGGATAGACCAGAGGATATTATTTCTATGGAGATAGCAAAATGGATTCGGCAAAACTACGAAGGCAGAATTTCTCCTTCAGACATACCCCTTTGGTCTATATCAAATTTATATTACCTTATCCATTCACAGATATGGGCTGAAAGAATTGAGTTAGATAGTGAAATTATAACTCATGAAATAAAAGAATTTTTTGCTCTGCTCAGGGAAAGATTACCTAATCTGCTTGAACAAGATGCCCAGAGAATATATGAAAATTTAGATGAACATGAACAATCTTCTATAATTGTGCAGTTGCACAGAAACAATTTAATCTATAAGCAAAAGGAGCTAATAGAAGATGGAGGATATTTAGAATATGTACCGGATGAGCTTATGATACATATCTTTGAAGAATATCCTGATAAATTTTTTGATGGTAATTTCTGGGAAGAACCATATGAAAAGCTAGATGTTCCAGACACTCAGATATTAGAAAAAATTAAAAAAGAAATTTCAAGTAAATATCAAAGATGTCTAGAAGATATGCTTTCATTCGTCGAATACAGGAACCCAGATACTAACTATATACGTAAAATCGATCAAACTTTAAGAATGATAAAAGAGCATTTAAATTATCAAAGGAAAAAAATAAAATAGTATGTCTTTTATAAATAATAATCTTTTATCACATGGACCCTGGCAAGCTATAGAACGGGCTGTGGCAAGGTTGATATCGCATGGGAATTTTGAAGATGTGAGGCTTGTTGGGAGAACTGGTGATGGTGGTGCAGATATCATCGCCTGCAAATTTAATAAACGGTATGTTATCCAAGTTAAATACCGTCAATCAGGAAGTGTGGGCAGTGAAGTAATCGATGAGACTTTAGAAGCCTTAAGGCGGTATAGGGCAGAAGTGCCAGTGATAGCTACTAACAGGACTTTTAATGAGACTGTTTATAGAAGACAGGTTGAATTGCATGCATCCAATATTTTATTACAACTTTGGGATGGGATGAAATTAAAGAAAAATCTTAACGCACTAGCAGAAGATAGTACATGCTTAGTATCTCCTAGAGAATATCAAGAAAAACCAATTGAAAACGCAGTTAAATCAATAATTTCAAAAGACAATAGATCTGGAATTATTATAATGGCAACAGGATTAGGGAAAACAATGGTTTCCGCATCTGCAGTTAGAAAGGTACTCATTGATTATCCCAACCAGGTTAAAAAAGTTTTAGTGCTTGCACATACTAATGAACTTGTTTATCAGCTTGAAAGGTCTTTTTGGCCATTTCTTAAAAAGCAACATCCAACTGCTGTATGGAATGGTTATGAAAAAGGTGATTTAGAAGGTAGTGTTATTACGTTTGCTTGTGTTGATTCTGTAATAAATGAACTAAGAAAAAATGGGGAACTCTCTACATTTTATGATTTGATAATTATTGACGAAGCCCACCATGCTGGGAGTGTTACTTACAGGGAACTTATTAAAGAAACTAGAGCTGGAAGTAAAGTAGGCCCATTTTTGCTCGGTATGACAGCAACTCCCTGGAGGAGTGATGAAAATGACATAGAACAAATATTTGAAGAAAAAATTTGCTCTATAGATATAATCCAGGGTATGGCGGAAGGATATTTATCAAATGTGGATTATAGAATGCATGTAGATAATATTGATTGGAGGAAATTAGCTGATCTTAAAGAAATTACTCCGCGTGCTTTAAACAGGACCCTTTTTATCCATGAATGGGATGATGCAGTAATAGATATACTACGCCAGACATGGGCAGAGGTTGAAAATCCCAAAGCAATAGTTTTTTGCTCCACAATAGACCATGCTATAACTATGAGAGATAGAATTAATGCGAGGGGTTTCACAAAAGCCAAGACTATTTACAGTGGCAATTTTAACGGACGTGCTATGAGTCCAATAGATAGAAGTGTAGTTCTATGTGACTTTGCTGATGGAATGATCGGTGTTATGTGTGCTGTTGATATATTTAATGAAGGATTAGATGTGCCCGATGTTAATATTTTAGTTTTTCAAAGGGTAACTCACAGTAGAAGAATTTTTGTCCAACAACTTGGAAGAGGTTTACGAATAAGCCCCAATAAGGATAAGGTAATTGTTCTAGATTTTGTGTCAGATATAAGACGCTTTGCTGCTGGATTAGATTTGAAAAATAAGCTGGGAAATACAAAACGGTATATAAGGCTTGGTAATCCAGTAAAATTTGTAAACAAAACTGGTGAAGATTCTAAGGCGGAAAAATTTTTAAGAATTTGGCTTGAAGATGTTGCAGCCATACAAGATGCAGGGGAAGATGATCATATATTAAAATTTCCACCAAAATTGGATGATTTATAAATTTATAGCTTAATGTAGAATAATTTTAATTAATAATTTAGACAGTATAATAATTTTTATAATAATAGTTTTTTTATAGATTTTTTTATCCTTTCAAGATTCTCTATTATGTCACACTCCCATACAATATAATAATTCCATCCAAGCTCTTTAATTTTTTTATAATTTTTTTTATCTCTTTTTATGTTGTTTTTTATTTTTATATCCCAGAATTCTTCATTAGATTTTGGTTTATGGTCGTTTTTACATTTATGCCCATGCCAGAAACAGCCGTTAATAAAAATTGCTAGTTTTTTTGATGGGAATACAACATCTGGGCTTCCAGGGAGATTATAATGAATTCTATACCTTAATTTTTCAGCAAAAAGGGCTTTTCTTAATAATAATTCAGGGCTGGTATTTTTACTTTTAATCTTAGCCATATTAAGACTTCTAGATTCTTTTGAAATTTTATCCATTGGAAAAGCCCAATAATATAATATCTTTATAATTATAGGAGGTTAGTAAATTATTTGATTTCACTATTTATATAGTTGGAGCTAAAGTGTATTCAGTTTTATTATTTTGACAGTATTATTCATTATTGAACTCCTTAAATTTATTTATTATTCCCTTTGCAATTGCTTCTACAACTGGAATAGCCACAGAATTGCCAAACTGTCGATACATTTGAGTTCTTGATACTGGGACTTTAAAATCTAAAGGAAATCCCATAATAGCTTTACATTCATTCTCGGTTAGTAGTCTTAATCCTGTTTCACCATCCTTGACAAAAGTACCGGTTAGTCTTTGGATTTTATGATATGAGGCTACTAGTGTCTTAACTTGAATTTTTGATTCTTTATTAATTATTTCTGGGTTACCATCATCAACTTTGAAGATATATGTTTTCTGCAAATGTTTTGAAATAGAGTATCCTTTAATTCCTTCTTCTACAAAATGGCTAATATAAACTTTTTTCCTAGAACCTTTTGGAAATTTAAAATCAATTCCATCTGGCGAGATAATATTATGAAATCCAACAAAAAAAACTCTTTTTCTTTTTTGTGGTGTTCCGAAATCTTTAGCATCCAATACATCAGTAAAAACAAAATATCCCAACTCTTTTAATATTCTTAGCATTTCGGTAAAAGTCTTTCCATTATCATGATTTAATAATCCGGGGACATTTTCAAGTAAGAAAGCAGAAGGTTTTTTGCCATTAAGTATTCTTGCTATATCGTAGAATAAAGTACCTTCAACATGTTTAAATCCTTCCCTTTCCCCAAAACTGCTAAATGGTTGACAAGGAAATCCAGCTACTAAAATATCAAAATATGGTATTTCACTAACCTTTATTTTTGTAATATCTCCTTTAGGAGTCTCGCTAAAGTTTTCTATATAAGTCTTTCGGCAAGATGTATCCCACTCACTTGAAAAAACACATTCAGCTCCTGCTCTTTCTAAAGCTATCCTTGTACCACCTATGCCTGCAAATAGATCTATAAATTTATACTTTTCCTGATTTTTTTTTGCATTACTTTTATTCATAAGTATTTTTCCAACCTAAGATAATTATAAATAAAAAAATATTTTTTTAATATTTTTGATTATTTTGTAGGAATAATACATGTTTGAAACAGATGTGATGGAAAGTAATAGAGGACGTAAGCTATTGTAGCTGGAAGGAAGGAAAAATCAATATTATTAAAATATTTCAATTTGATCTTATTTTTATCTGACACGAAAACAGTTGGATAATCTAACTAAAATGAGGTATAGGGAAATAATCATCGATGATGAATATTTGAAAGAAGAAATATTCTACTTGCTGATATTAGACAGCTCATGGAAAACTTAAGAGAAACAGAGAGCTGTGCTGAGAACTGGTTAGAAATAACAGAAAAAATTTTTAATTTTGCAACGTCTGCAAGAAAAGCATTTACTGAAGTTGATATACAAACCAAAAAAGAAAAATTAATAACATTGGGCCAGAGAATCACGATCAGAGATGGTGTATTAAGCATAGAACCCAATGAATTGCTAGTGCCAATTGCAAATGATTATCCTGAACTTGAATAAGAATACATAAGGTTAGAACCAAATAAAATATCCCAAAATAAGCACAAAATAGATGAAATTGATTCAATTAAAATAAGGTGGCTGGGGAGGAAGGATTCGAACCTCCGCACTCAGATCCAGAGTCTGATGTCCTACCACTAGACGACTCCCCAGAGGCAGAAAGATATTATCACAGCCAAATTTTCAATTCAAACCTGGTTCAATCTGAAGATGCACTCATCTTTGCCCAGTATTTCCATGGACTCGAAGAGCGGGGGGCTTACCGTTTTGCCGGTTATTGCAGCTCTTATCGTCTGAAACAGCTTCTTGGGGGGGATTCCGCTGTCCTCAAAGGCTGAGCGAAGTGCTTTTTCAATTTCATCTGACTTGAACTTTTTCAGTTGACTTAGAACCTCGGCTGCTTTGGGCAATATAGTTGATGCCTCTGGGGCATCAAGAAATTTTAATTTGGCATCGTGGGTTATTTCATAGTTTCTTGTGAAGTAGAAATCAGCGATGCTGTTGACTTCGGATAGTTTTTTAATCCTCTCTTTTATCAGGGGGACTATCTTCAAAAGTATGTTTTTTTGATCGTTGTTTAGATCGGTTCCTATTCTTGATTCGATGAATGGGGTAATCAGCTCTGTTAATTCAGCTTCGCTTTTCTGCCTTATGTAAGATCCGTTCATCCAGTCCAGTTTTGCCAGGTCGAAGATGGCAGGGTTCTTTGAAACTTTGGACAGCGAGAATTTCTCGATGAGCTCGTCTCTTGAAAAGAATGTGGTTTTGTCATCGTAAGACCATCCCAGGAGCGAGAGGTAGTTGAGCATCGCTTCTGCGAGGTATCCGTCCTGCCGGTAGCTTTCTACCGAGGTCGCGCCGTGTCTTTTGCTGAGGCGCTTTCCGTCCGATCCCAATATCATGGGGATGTGGCCAAACTGCGGAGGAGTAGCACCAAGGGCATAATAGATCATTGCCTGCTTGGGTGTGTTTGAAAGGTGATCGTCTCCGCGGATGACATGGGTTATCTGCATGAGCCAATCATCAATCGCAGCGGTAAAGTTATAGGTTGGGCTGCCATCTGAGCGAAGGATTATGAAATCAGAGTAAGATTCCTTTGTGAAAGTTATCTTTCCATGGATGAGGTCATCGACAACCAGTTTGCCGGTACCGCATTTTAGCCTGATGGTGAACGGAATTCCGCCGTTCACTCTGCGCGAGACCTCGGCGCTGGACAGGGTCAAGCATCTGCCGTCATAACCCTGTGCCAGTCCCTTTGTTTTCTGTTCATCGCGCATGGTTTCCAGGTTCTGTGGTGTGCAGAAGCAATGGTAGGCATTCCTGTTTTCAAGCAGGATGGAGGCGTATTTTTTGTATATTTCCATTCTCTGGCTCTGATAATAGGATCCAAATGGACCGCCGACCTCGGGACCTTCATCCCACTGTAACCCAAGCCACTTGAGCGAGCTCAAGATTGAGGAGAGTGCTTCATCTACGTTGCGTTCGAAGTCCGTATCCTCAATTCTTAAGATGAACTTGCCCTTGTTTTGCCTTGCAAAAAGCCAGTTATATATCGCCGTTCTTGCCCCGCCGATGTGAAGATATCCTGTTGGACTTGGCGCAAATCTAACCCTTACCATCCTGTTTTATGCTCCTTAAATAATGTAGGGAGTATCCAAAGTTCAGTGATAGCTAAATAATATATCAAAACTAACAAATTAAATACTTTACATTTTTGATTTTTGCGCTATTATTATACACACTTTTATTACATATTTATGATGAATAACATGACAACTAAAAGGATTAATATAAGCATATCTGATAAATACTTGAAGGAGATTGAGGATTTCTGCAGGAGTGAAAAAATCTCAAAGAGCTTCCTGATCCGTGAAGCAACTGCTCAATACATCTCATCTATTAAAGAAGAAAGAGAGAAAGAGCAGCAGCGAAAGGATCGATTAGAAGCCGTGCAAATTCAGGAAAGGCTCAGAAAAAAAAGCAAGCCCTTCGATTTGCAGGCTGAGCTTCGAAGGATCCGTGATAATTGAACTACGTAATAGATTCGTCAGTAGCACTCAAATGGTTCTCAACAGAGGAAGAAGCGGATCTTGATAAGGCAATCAAGCTTCAATTTGAAATTATTGACCTTTCCTCATCAATTACAGTGCCGGATATTTTCTTCTATGAAATTTTGAATGTTCTTCTAAAGAAGAAAGAGTTGACCCAGAAAGATATGGAAGATGCAATACTGAGTCTGTATGAGATGTATCCTCAAATAATCTATCCAACCCCGGAACTTTTAAAAAAGACAATCCATCTTGCAAAAAAGGAAAACCTTACTTTTTATGATGCTACTTTTGTTGTTACAGCAATTGATAATAACAATATATTGATAACCGAAGATTTAGAAATGCTTAAACTGCAGCCAAAGTACAACTTTATTAAGTCCCTCAGAGAAATCTATTGAAAATACTCGCTGCCTGAGTTAAATAATAAATTGACACTGATTTTTTATTATTATAACCTTACCGCTAAATTAGACAATTTTGGAGTGTAAAATGGTTATAGATCCTGTTGCTTTTCATATTGGGCAGATTGAGATCAGGTGGTACGGAATTCTCATCTCGGCTTCAATTATACTGGGGATACTGCTTGCCTGGTATATCGCTAAGAGAAAGAATCAAAACACGGACCACCTGCTAAATATTGCTCTTTTCGGAGTAATCGCTGCGATTATCGGTGCACGTCTCTATTATGTCATCTTTCAGTGGGGCTATTACGGCAAACATCCGCTGGATATTTTAATGATGTGGAAGGGCGGATTGGCTATCCACGGAGCTATAATCGGCGGGGTCACTGCGATAGTGATCTATTCCGTAGTTAAAAAGCTCAAAGCATGGGTCTGGCTTGATATCCTGGCTCCGGCGCTTGCATTGGGGCAGGGTATCGGCAGATGGGGTAACTTTTTTAACCAGGAGGCGTTTGGCACTCCGACAGATCAACCCTGGGGAATTTATATAAGTCCTGCAAACAGGCCGATTGGCTACGAGGCTTTTGAAAGGTTCCATCCGACCTTTCTTTACGAATCACTATTAAATTTTGCTCTTTTCGGGTTGCTTTTTTTCCTGATTACACGACAGGTAAAGGGATGGAAGTGGCTAAAAGACGGGACCATCTTCCTGATTTACGGGATCTGCTATTCCGCGTACAGGTTCTTCATAGAGGGGCTTCGCACCGATTCGCTATGGCTTGGCACAGCGCGGGCTGCCCAGGTAGTGAGCGTAATAGTCTTTTTTCTATTTATTATGATACTGTTCTTCAAGGTTTCAGGCGTGTTGAAGCCGAAGACCAGTCGGGAAAAGATTTCTGAAAAGAAAGAAAAAGAGATAAAGCCTTCCGATAAGGAATAGTTTTTTAATGCAGGCGGAACAGGTAAATATCGCGATGGCATTTCTGGCTGGGATTGTTTCCTTTGTCTCGCCATGTGTATTGCCGATAATTCCAAGCTACATAAGCATCATGTCGGGTTCCGTACTTGTAACTCCGGATCTGATCAATGCGAAGGTTCGCCTGAGGACTTTTTTAAATTCCGTCTTCTTTGTGCTCGGCTTCTCGCTGGTTTTTATAGTTCTGGGTATAGTGGCATCTGCCATCGGATTTGCCCTCCGCCAGTTTCTGCAAATAATGCAGTGGGTCGGCGGGGCAATAGTCATAATATTCGGTTTTTACTATCTTGGGGTTTTCAGGATAAAGTTTCTGGATAGTAACAGAACTTTTGATTACAGGGTGGGGAGAAACATTGGATTTGTCTCCGCTTTTGTGCTGGGAATAGTTTTCGGGTTCTCATGGACTCCGTGCGTCGGGGTGATTTTATCAGCCATTTTGATACTGGCGGGGACTTCGGACACGCTCTTGCTCGGACTGCTTTACCTCTGTGTTTATTCGCTTGGACTTGCCATGCCGTTTCTGGTGTTAAGCCTTCTGCTCGGTAGTCTTAACAGGGTGATCTCAAGGATAAATAAAGCGGCAAGGGTGATCAGGATAATATCCGGAATATTTCTCATCATAATGGGCATATTCATAATCAGCGGTTCCATGACCAGGCTTGTTGGCTGGATAAGTCAGTTGAAATGAAAGACATAGAAATATTTCCGATAGGCATTGTGAAGTCCGCATATGGTTCTGCAAAGGAGATGCCGATGTCGGGAGCAGTGGCATCGATCGTGATTGAGGATCTCTATCTTCCTGCGTTCGATGGGCTTGAGAAGAATAGCCACCTGATCATCATAGGTTTTTTGTCGGAGGCTGCCAGGGATGTGCTTAAGGTCAGACCAAGGCAGATGCGCGAAGAATATCCGGAGATAGGTGTATTCTCAACCCGATCGCCCGCAAGGCCAAATCCGATCAGCGTGACGGTTTGTAAACTAGTGGAAATAAGGGATAACACCATAATCGTTGACAACCTGGATTTGATCGACGGAACGCCGATACTTGATATCAAGCCCTACATTCCCAACGCTGACTGTTTTTTTTCTGCGCGCGATGGGATTTATGATGACATCCAGAAGTCTGTTGATGATGAAGTCCGCTGCGGGATATTCGAGCGGGAAGCAGTCAAGTTCCACGGCGAGTTGTGCGCATATCTTGTGATCGCGTGCAGGATAATGGTCAGAGTTTACACTGAATTCGGGAGCTTAAGGCGTGATGACCTGGTGGTGGTCTGCAATGCTCATCCCTGTATCGCCGATTGTGTTCAGGGTATAACGTATGCCAGGGCAGGCTTGAGGAGACTTGTGCTCGGCACCGATGCGGGTAGGCTTGAGTTCATGGATAAGGATAAGAGGCTCATTGCGGAGATCGGCGATTTGGAGGGTCTTACTATTGAAGACGCAAGGAAAGCAGAACTAAATAAATTGGTGAAGTTTGTCGTGATCAGGAACTAAATATTGCAGGGAGGATGAATGTCAAGGACAATCATTAAATTTTTCATCATTTCTTTTACAGTTGTTTTTCTGTTATCCCTTGCTGCATGCGGGAAGAAGGAGCTGGTGCCCTTATATGATGATACAACTGCTGAAGCGGCAAAGGAGGCCTTGCAGACTACTGAAACCAAACCGCCGGAGAATCCAAATAATATCTATTTTACGAGTTTTGGCAGTGCGAACCTGTCGTTTGAATATCCAAAGGACATGAACCTTTTCGAAAATAAGTCAGGCAAATATATAACCCTGACGCTTTCTGAGGAGAAAGTCAAAGAGTTAGGGGCAATCTATTCTTTCACGCTCTTCTTCATAAATTCGTCCGAGGATGTGATCAAGAGTGCTGATGATTTGATAACATCTTTTGAGTGGCTCTCGAGCAGGGTTGATGATTTTAAGAAGATGAGCGATGAGGATAGGGAAGTCGCGGGTATAGCGACCAGGGAGGTCAGGTATTCTTACCAGATGAGCTTAGCTGTTGATAAAGGTGGCCTGACGCCCACAAATGTCGTAGATTACTTTCTAATTCTTCAGGGCAAGGATTTCACGGCAGCTCTGAAATATACCTGCGCGGGAGAAGTCCCATCCAGCTATGATTCGGTCTATGAGGGTATGGTCGAGTCCATAAAGGTAGGTCCAACCGGGACAGCGACCGGTGATATGAACAGGCTGCCGGATGAGAACAGTTTTGACCTGCTGGTCCTGGGGAGCGATACGCATCCTGAAAATCACGGTAAAGAACGGGGCAGGACGGACTGTATAATAATCCTGCACCTGAATCCTGTTGATAAGACCGGCTTTCTGGTCTCAATCCCCAGGGATACGAAGGTGGTCCTGCCTGAGCACGGCACCAACAAGATAAATGCGGCATATGCTTTTGGCGGTGAGGACCTTGCTATACAGGCTGTTGAGGAGCTGACCGGTATTGATATAGATAATTACGCAGTCGTCGATTTTTATGGTTTTGTCAGCGTGGTTGATGAGCTCGGCGGGATGGATTACACGTTTGATGCACCCCTTGTGGACGGATACTCATATGCGAACTTCACGCAGGCAGGGACTTTTCATTTGAATGGTGAGCAGGCGCTGTCCGTGGTCAGGAGCAGGCATGCTACCGCGCGCAGTGATTTTGACAGGGTTGATCGGCAGAAGTACTTCCTCAAGCAATTTGCGCAGCAAAAGTTCAACATGAGGACGCTTATACAGCTTCCGGCGATAATAAATATCTTAAACAAGTATGGTAAGACTGATATAGATTTACTGACGCTTTCGAAATACGCGATCCTTGCACCGAGTTTTGTGCCGATCGAATTTGAGGCATATACAATTCCGGTGCAGCCAGGATTTGAGAACGGGGTAAGCTACCTGATAGCTGATCCGAATGCAGTGAGAGCGTTTATAGAGGAGAAATTATAAGTATCTCTGGGTAAGGTAAATTTAAAGGAGTCCAATTGCGAAAATTAATTATATTTGCGGCGATCTTGTCCATGGTTTTCATACCGGTATTTTCGTCGTGCAAGACAATCTCAAAATTCACTGACCTGTTGAAATCTTCAACAGGTGGGGAGGAAGGCTCAGCAGAGGAGGGAGCTGCTGAGGGCAGCACGGAGGAAGAGCAGCAAAAGCCGGAGTTGCATAAATTATTTTTCATAATGGACTCCGATATTTATGCGATGGACGAGGAGGGAGGAAACCTCACCCGTATTACGGATTCGGTAGAGGAGGAGAATAACATAGCGATTTCCCCTGATCTGAACCTCATCGCGTTTTCGAGGTCAACAGATGAGCTGAGTCCTGCCGGCGAGAATTTTGGGTATGGGAGAGACTTGTTCGTGTCGGCGACTGATGGTTCAGGGGCTGAACTGATTGCGTCCCAGGGTTTCAGAAATGATCAGCCCGCGTTCTCTCCGGACGGGAACAGGCTGGCGTTCTCCGTGAAGAAGTTTTCTGAGCCTGACTGGTCGGATACAGATATATATATAGTGGGCAGGGATGGATCGAATCCTTATATGGTTACGATGGAGGATGAGTGGTCAGAACATCAACCGCAGTGGTTTTTAGATGGCGAGCGGTTATTGTATCTGGGTAATGCAGAAGCAGCACGCAGTGCCGTATTCATCCTTGATTTGAACTCGGGTAACAGGGTCAGCATCAGCGATTCGCTGTTGTCGGGCAATGAGTTCTACTGGGTTGAAGCTCTTCATCTTTCTCCTGACAACAGGTATGTTTCCGTGCACGCTGTGCTCGGTGGAGTCGATGCTCATTCGGATGTGATCCAGAGCGTTGCGATACTGGATATGAACGGTGAGGTATTGAAGGTGCTCAATAGGGGGGATTCCAACTATTTTATCTCATGGAGCCAGGACTCGAGTATGCTTTATTTCATAAGTACGGGCGATAGCCACAGCAGCCATAATTTTACGTATAATCTGTATAGATACGATTTGATCGCGGACAAGGTAGTTAAGCTGATTGGCGGCTCGAAAATAAGAAATCTGACATATCCATCATCATCGCCCGATTACTCAAAGGTTGCCTATGTCGAATGGGATCCTATTGATACGGGGAGCAATATTTTGCATGTTGGCAAAAGGGTGTGGATGCTGGACCTCGCTAACTTCTCAAAGGCCCTGATTTTTGAGGGTGACAGCATTAAGGGGCTAATCATCTGGAAATAATTTTGTGGAAACTTTTTGAATAGATGGGGGAAGCTTTGAAGAAACCGGTAACTATTCTCTCAGTTGTCGGTTTAACCATAATGTTATTGATCTCCAGCTCTGGTTGTGCTGCGAGAAATAAAGAACTGATTATTGGAAGCACTACGAGTATAGTTGATTCAGGACTTATGGATGTGCTTGCTGAAGATTTCAGTGACAGGTATGGATATACCGTAAAACCAATTTCAGTTGGCTCCGGGGAGGCACTTGAGATGGGAAGTAGAGGGGATTGCGATCTGGTAATAGTGCATTCCAAACAATCTGAGCTCAAGTTTGTTGAGGATGGATTTGGCATCAACCGAACTGAGTTCATGTACAATCAATTTGTCCTCGTTGGCCCTGCTGATGATCCGGCAAGTGCCGGACAGCTTGGCAGCATGGAGGATTGTTTTAAGAAGATTGCGGAAACCGGGTCATTGTTTGTTTCAAGAGGAGATGATTCGGGAACATATAAAAAAGAGCTGTCGATCTGGGAAGGAGTAGGAATAAAGCCGGAGGTGGACTGGTATATAGAGACCGGCCAGGGCATGGCGGATACATTAGTCATCGCAGGAGAAAAGAAGGCATATGTTTTGACTGATATGGGGACATACCTGACGTTGAAGGACAAGATCGAGCTGTCGGTGTTGAGGCAGGGAGATGAAATTCTGAAAAATGTGTACAGTGCAATTGCGATCAATCCAAAGAAGTTTAAAAGTGTGAATTTTGAAGCTGCTGATAAGTTCATAAAATATCTGGTCTCAGATGAGACGAGGGAGATAATCAACAACTTCGGTAAGGAAAAGTACGGCGAACAACTTTTTTACACCATCCCATAGTATTTAAGGTTATGGAACTGCTGTTCAACGGGATCAAAGCGGCAATAGGGCTAATCGTATCTCTGAATGGAGGGTTTCTTGAAATACTTTCGCTTACCCTTGTCCTGGTCTTGATCTCAACCTTTATTTCCACGTTTATCGGCCTGCCAGTGGGTGTCCTTATTGCTATCAACCGCTTCAAGGCGAGGAATTTCCTGCTCGCCCTGGTTAATGCGGGGATGGGTCTTCCGCCCGTTGTGGTGGGCCTTTTTTATTCGATATTGCTCTGGCGAAGCGGTCCTTTAGGCTTTTTAAATATTCTTTATACGCCTTATGCAATTGTACTCGGCCAGGTGACGATATCACTCCCAATAATAATGGGACTGACCTGTTCCGCTGTCCAGGGTATAGATCCAGGTTACAGGTTGCAGGCGCGTGCACTTGGCGCAAACAGGGTACAGGAGGTAATCAAGGCAGTTGCTGAGGCAAGGCTTGGGTATTTCGCTGCGCTGATTGCTGGGTTTGGATCGATAATTTCCGAGGTGGGTTCGGTGTTAATGCTTGGGGGCAACATAAGGGGCCAGACAAGGGTAATGACCACGGCAATTGTCCTTGAGACCAAGAAGGGGAACTTTGAACTTGCCATCTCGCTGGGAATAGTCCTGCTGCTGCTGACGTTCGCTGCCAGCTACTTAGGCACCTGGCTTCAGCAGGGGAGAGCACAGGGAGTGCCAAAATGGAGATAGTTGTCAAAAATTTACTGTTTGAATATGATCGCCATTTTTCGCTGGATATAAGTAACTTCACCGTAAGAAATGGTGAGATCGTTTCCTTAATGGGTCCGAATGGTGCCGGTAAGACCACATTTCTGCTGCTTTTGAGCCTTCAGATAAAACCCAGAGCCGGGGAAATATATTATGACAACAAGCTCCCGGCTTGTTCACGGGATATTCTTAATTTAAGGAGGAGGATTTCAGCAGTTTTCCAAAAAGATTATCTGTTCAATGGCACGGTTTTTGACAATGTGGCATATCCGCTTAAAATTCGCGGGTTTGGTAATTCTGAGATTAAAAGAAAGGTCTGCAACTATCTGGAGTTATTTGGGGTCGGCCATCTCGCCGGCAAAAGAGTCAGAGAGCTTTCAAGCGGTCAATCAAAACGTGTATGTCTCGCGCGATCGCTAGTATATTCACCGGAGGTAATTTTTTTTGATGAGCCGACAAGCCTTATCGATTTTGGCACAAAGGAGGAGATTCTTTCTGATCTGAAAAAAGCTATCGGGCACGTAAAGGCAAGTGCTGTTTTCGTGACTCAGGATAAGACAGAAGCATTTCTAATGTCCGACAGGCTGGTTTTTATGAATGGCGGCAGAATTTTGGAAGAAGGCACTCCTGAAGATATCAGCTTTCGACCCATGAGCGTTGAAGCTGCGACGTTTTTCGGGAAGGATAACCTGTTAAGCGGACAGGTAGCTGAGAAGGAGAAGGATTTAATAAAGATCAGGATTAAAAACCAGGTTGTCTTCGGTGTCGGGGACGCTGATCCAGGTGATGAGGTCCTGGTCATGCTGAGTCCGGAGAACGTAGTGCTCTCAAAGAGCATAGATGAGAACTCACAGAGCGCAAGGAATGTAATTTATTGTGATGTCCTGGACATTAAGGATGTTGGATCAATAGTACAGGTGGAACTATTATGTGGATTCAGGCTGAGGGCAAGCATTACGCGCATATCTGCCGAGATGCTTGACCTGAGGCCGGGCGGCAGGGTCACGGCATCTTTTAAGGCGTCAGCAGTTCATGTAATAAAGCGGGGATAGAGACGCTCAGGCTCCAGGATTGATTAAGGGAGCGCTCTTGCCTTGATATGACAATCTGTCACCCCTGGCTTACTGCGATCTGGACCACCATACCCTTTTGTATCATTTCGAAGGATTCGGCCTTTGTTGGGTCAGGATTTTGCCCGAATACAATTCCGGAAGGGACATTTGGATTGGGTTGCTCAAGGACCTGGACGCCGTACCCCAGGCCTTCAAGGGTCTGAACAGCCTGGTCGAGGGGCATTCCTGTAACGTTCGGATATGCCGGTAAGGCGTGTATGTCGCAGTATTCCTGGGGTTCGCCACCTGCTGATACGGTTATTGTTATCAATGACTCTTCAGGACATTCAGCTACCGGTGATTTCATGGAGTCCTTACATATTAAGACCTGAACTCTTGTATCCTTTGGCTTTTCAAAGTTTGACGGCTCGACGTCTTCAAGTGCTTTCTCCATGAAAGCTTTCCACATCCTGGCAGGGAATGTACCGCCCTGGACGCGTTCGCCTCTGATGTTTTCCATTTTAATGTAGGCTTCTGGGTGCCCCATCCAGACGGCTGCAGCTAAATCAGGTGTGTAGCCCACAAACCAGGCGTCCTGCCTGTACTCGGTGGTCCCCGTCTTTCCGGCAGCCGGCCTCCCAAAATATGCGTTTCCACCAGTTCCGCCAAGGATGACCTGCTCAAGTATCCTTGTAGTCCTGTACGCAGTCAGTTCTGAGATAACCCGTTGTCCCTTGACTACGTTACTGAATATTACGTTGCCGTCCTTGTCAACGATCTTAGTGACGCATGTCGGAGGGACGTGAACCCCTTTATTGGCTAACGTTGCAAGCGCGCTTGCCATATCAAGCGCGGAGACGCCCGTGGTCAGTCCGCCGAGTCCTATTGCTGGTAGCGGATCCAAATTGGTGGATATGCCCATATCCATGGCGAGCCGCGCGACTTTAGCTGCCCCTATCCTTGCGATGAGTTGAGCGTAAACAACGTTTACCGAGTGCTTTGTTGCCTCGAATATGCTCATGTAGGGGACATCAAATTGTTCGCCAAAATAGTTCTCAACTTCCCAGTCCGGGCCAGGGAGCGTAAGCAGTATGGGCCCATTTGGCCTGAAAGCCATGTATGGTGAGTAATTGTTCTCCAGTGCCGATATCAGCACGAAGACCTTGAACGTTGAACCCGGTTGTCTTTTTGCCTGAGTTGCCAGGTTGAACTTGTTTGCCGTGAAGTCCTTTCCGCCAACCATGGCTTTTATGTATCCCGTCTTTGGGTCGATTGCCACAAATGCCGAGGCTGGATCGTTGGGGTCGAAAAGGACCTTATCCATCGCTTCTTCGGCGTATTTCTGGGTTTTCGGGTCAATTGTGGTGTAAATTGTAAGGCCGCCACCAAATAACGTATCGACGCCATATTCTCGAATCAGTTCCTGTTTGACATATTCGACAAAATATGGGGCGAATGTATAGGTGTTTATCAGTTTATTTTTAAGGATGATCGGGGCGTTCTTTGCCTGTTCGGCCTCGTAACTGGTTATGAATTTCGCCTCCACCATCAGGTCAAGTACGTGGTTGCGCCGCTTTTGAGCTGCTGCCATGTCAATAAAAGGAGAGAGCGTGTTTGGCGATTGCGGCAGGCCAGCCAGCAGGGCAGCTTGCGGGAGGTCCAGGTCTCTTGCATCAACCCCGAAATATGTTTTTGCTGCTGCCTGAATTCCGTAAGCTCCTTCGCCAAAATACACTGTGTTGAGGTAGTGTTCAAAAATCTGATCTTTTGTATATCTCTGTTCCAGTTGCCATGCGAGGTATGCCTCTATGAGTTTCCTGTTCCAGGTCTGTTCCAGGCTAAGGTAAATAGTCCTGATGTATTGCTGGGTAAGCGTGCTGGCGCCCTCAACAATTCTTCCACTTTGCAGATTTACCATAAATGCCCTTATTATTGCCATCGGGTCATATCCCTTGTGGGTGTAGAAATTCTTATCCTCCACCGCCAACACCGCTGTTTTCACGTTATCGGATATATCATCAAAGCTGACCAGTTCCCTGTTTTCCTCGCCGTGAAACTCGGCTATCAGCGTGCCGTCTGCAGCGTAAACTTTTGATGTCAGGCGACTTTCTTTTGGATGGAGATCTTCGATCTTTGGCAGGTCCGCTGTCACAGAGTTGAATGCCGTGAAGGACAGGGCCAGGATGCCGATTGTGAGTATGAGCGATAATGTGAATATAGTTGCAAGAATTTTTATCGCAGCAGATTTATTTTTTTCCTTGATTTTTTTTCGCCTGAACCTGCTCCTGTAGGTCAATTATATCTCCACTTCATCATCTTTCTGAGAGTACGTCTTTAAATAGAGCTGACCGTCAAAATTTTTTGCATATTTTGACCAGTCAGAATCCTGCGCTTCCTCTGAAAGCGCCTCGAAACCAGCAATGTTGGCATCAAGGTTATCAAGATGAAATACTATGAACGCCTCTCTTGTTTTTGGTTTTTGCGGTGATCCGAATTCAAGCTGCCCGTGATGGCTGAGCAGGATGTGAAGTATGCGCATTTTCAGTTCCTGCGGAAATCCTTCTATCTGGTCAATCTTCTGTGATACGAGGTTATAGCCGATTGCGATGTGGCCCAAAAGCTTTCCCTGGTCGGTCTGCTCAATTATATGCCTGGTGCTGTACTCGTAGACCTTGCCCACATCATGAATTACCGCGCCGGTGAGCAGAATGTCCCTGTTGATGTTCGGGTAATGCTCAGCCATGAAACGACATGATTTTGCTATTGAGAGGGTATGCTCTATCAGCCCACCCTTGTAGGCATGATGGAAGCTGACCGCTGCTGCTGAATTCTCAAATTTAGTCATGAAGTCCTGATCGAATATCAGCTCCAGCAGCTTTGAGAGGTATGGATTTCTGATCTCCTTGATTATCTCAAGCAAGCCGGTCCTTAACATATTAATGTCGTGTGGTGTAACTCTTATGTAATCACTCAGGTCACCGAGGAGGTCAAGCTGGATCTTTTCTATCTTATTGATATTTATCTGCTTTTCATCCTCAAAACTCATTACTTCACCCTTTACTGCAACAAGATCGCCCTGCTCAAATCTCCCATACTGGTTCAAGGTTTCGGTCCAGATGATCGCATTTATCTTACCGGTCTTGTCCTGGAGTACCAGCCTGCAGAAATCCTTGCCGTCTTTCTTCTTGAAAATTTGTTTTTTGGCAACTATGAAGGTGTCATCCACCTTACTGCCGATAAGTAAATTGGATATGTATTGTCGCTTATTCAAGATTGATCCCTTCCAGGTCCTTTATCTCCTCTCTGTATTTGTAATTTGTTAAATCATAAGTTATGGGGGTTATCGAAACAAATCCGTTTTTCAGGGCAACGTCATCGACATCCTCATCTTTATCGATGTAGATGTTCTCACCATCAAGCCAGTAGTAGGTGCGCCCAAGCGGGTCTATTCTTTTCAAAAAAACTTCCTTGAATTTAGATGCGCCCTGTCGGGTAATTTTAACCCCCTTGATCTGCTCTTTAGGTATTGCTGGCACGTTTACATTCAGAAGCGTTCCAGCAGGCATCTTTCGTTTTTGGATTATTTTCGCCAGATTGACCGTGAATTCAGCAGCAAATTTAAGTTCGAGCGAGTTTCGCGTGCCGATGGAGACGGCGATGGACGGTATGCCGAAGATCGTTCCCTCCGTTGCTGCGGAAACCGTGCCAGAATATATTATGTTTGTGCCTGTGTTTGGGCCTGCATTTATTCCTGAAATCACGAGGTCGGGCTTCTTCTTGTAAATGGCGACGAGGCCCAATTTAACGCAGTCTGCGGGTGTCCCATTTACGGCATAGCCATAAATTTTGTCATCTTCTTTTAATTCAAGAACCTTTATCGGTTCAAACACAGTGATCGCATGTCCGACCGCGCTGTTTTCGCGTTCCGGTGCTATAATCAGCACATCTGCCATCTTTATAAGTTCCTCATGGAGCACTTTTATCCCCAATGCTTGATAGCCATCATCGTTTGTCAATAATATTCTCATCTTTTTCTCCTGTTGCCGCCTTATTCTAACAAATGTCCTGAAAAAGTTAGTAAATTAATTTAATTATGTATCTATTTACGCCGCATTCTTTATATGATATATTATCCCATGTTTTTTGGACATCGCGGGGTGGAGCAGCCAGGTAGCTCGTCGGGCTCATAACCCGAAGGTCGTGGGTTCAAATCCTACCCCCGCTACCAATATTTAGTTACCTTAGTATATTAAAAAAGTCAGCAAAAAGGTCAAGGAGGTATTATTAATGCCTGCAATACAAGAAATTTCTGATGCGGTAATCATCGGAAATCAGCAGAAGACAATTGAGCTGGTTGAGGCCGCATTAAAGGAGGGCAAAAAACCGGGAGCAATCATAACTGAGGGTTTAATCCCCGGGATGGATATTGTTGGTAAGAAGTTCACAGCAAGAGAATATTATGTCCCTGATATGTTGATAGCAGCAAGGGCAATGCAATCGGCGTTGAAGATCTTAAAACCCATGTTGGTTGGTGATGAGATCATGAATATTGGAACCTGTGTAATCGGGACAGTCCAGGGTGACCTGCACGATATCGGTAAAAATCTCGTCGGTATGATGCTTGAGGGTGCCGGCTTTAAAGTAGTTGATCTTGGCGCTGACGTGAAGACCGAGAAATATATTGAGGCAATTAAAGAAAATTCAGCCAACGTACTGGGTCTATCCGCACTTCTAACCACGACTATGCCGATGATGAAGGAAGTAATCGAAGCTGTGAAGACATCCGGCATCAGAGATAAGGTCAAGATCGTAATAGGCGGAGCACCATTAACGCAGAAGTATGCTGATGAAATCGGGGCGGACGGTTATTCGCCCGATGCTGCTTCAGCAGTGGATCTTGTAAAAGGCTTGATAAAATAGGTTGCTTTTGTGATTTATTAGCCGTCACTGCCCAAGGAGCAGTGATTTGGCTTCAATAAAGTTGACAGCAGGTCACGATAAATGGCCTGCTATTTTATTTTTTACTTCAATTTCTTTAAACTATTAACAGAGGATCAGGTTATCGGTTGAGTTTCAATCAGATTTAGAATTAAAGGAGTGCAGAATTAAAACTTTTTTAATATTTTTGCTGGTCTTGATAATCGCATTCCTGCCGTCTTGCAGCAAAGAAAAAACCAGAAGTGTAGAACCGGATGAGGTGGTTGTCCTGTTTATGGATGATATTGTAAAAGGAGATTTTCAAAGCGCTTATCAGTATATTGAAACACCTGACAAAGAACAGGGTGGCATTGGAAGGTTTGTTTCTGAATCGGACTCAATGCTAAAGGTAGTTGACTATGAAATTGTATCCGTCAAACAGGATAAATTTTTAGCGGAAGTGACACTAAATCTGACAACCGAGTATGAGGGGAAGAGAAAGACCGCCACTGGAGTCATTATTACGCTGGTCAAAGAGGAAGAGAATTGGAAGATAGATTACTGGCCGGGGCCATAAGATGATGAGAGTACTGTTTTTTGGTGATATCGTCGGCCGTCCTGGCCGCAGGGCATTAAGCCAGAAGTTGAGCCAGATAAAAGATGAGTGTAATGCTGATTTTGTCATCGCTAATGGCGAGAACGCAGCGGGCGGCATCGGGATTACTCCTAATATCGCAGACGAGATTTTTGATATGGGAATAGACGTTTTGACCTCGGGGAATCATATCTGGAATAAGAAGGAGATATATCAATATTTAGATCGTGAGCAGAGGCTGATAAGACCTGCCAATTATCCATCGGGCAATCCTGGCAATGGGGCGATCGTATTGAATAAAGACGGTTTTACGCTTGCAGTGATGAATCTATGCGGTAGGGTTTTCATGGATCAATTGGATTGCCCGTTTCGCACTGCGGACCAATTATTGAACGAGATATTAGGTCAAACACAATGTGTGATAGTTGATATTCACGCTGAGGCTACTTCTGAAAAGTTGGCACTGGCCTGGTATCTTGACGGAAGGGTTAGCGCAGTTCTGGGCACGCATACGCATATACAAACATCTGATGAAAGAATATTAAATAATGGGACAGCATACATAACCGACGTGGGCATGGTGGGACCGCGTGACTCGGTGATAGGAGTGGAAATTGAGAATATTTTGGAGAGGTTTTTGACCATGAGGCCGGTGTCATTTAACGTTGCCAGAAAGAATATATGGATGGACTATGTTGTAGTTGAAATTGATGAAGAAAGCGGGAGATCAACCTTGATTTGCCGTTATAATGTTCCGCTGGAGGATTAATTATTATAAAAAAATGCCGAATACTAATATTATATTGACTATTTTCAACCTTAGATATTTACCATGGCTTTAAAAGGCAGTATTGAGCAGTTAAACTATATTGAAGTACTGGCGCTTGTTGGTGCTATCAAGAGGCGCGATATTACGATTTTATTCAAGAATGACCGTGATAGCATCAGGCTGTATATGAGGGATGGTAAGCCGTTGTTTGGTGAATCAGGTGTTGCCACGGACGATTATTTGAAATGGCTTGTTGAAAGCGGTGTTGTGAGGACTGAGGATATTGCTGTCCTGAAAAATGACCGTAATTTCAATATATCCGATCAGTTGAGCATCCTCAAATATTTTGCCGGTAAGGGTCTTGCGAATATGGAGCTTTTGACCACCTTTGCTTATGAGCAGACGCGGGAAGTCATAATGGACATCTCCTCCTGGACGAGCGGCGATTTTGAGGTCATAGTCGAGGATCATGATTTCGGATCTTTGCAGTTCAACCCATCTGAAATAAGCAGTGACGTTGAGTCCAAAGTGGCAAAAGCCAGGGTGAGGGCAAAAGTCATGAGCGATAAATCAGCTATTTCAGATGATATGGTTTTTGACATAAACCCGCAGTTCAGTAACTCTATTGGCGAAATTACCCTGAAACCCTTGCAGTGGAGGATAATCTCGCTGGTTGATGGGAAAAAGAGCCTCAGGTATATATCCCGCTTTCTGGATGCCGGTGAAGATGAAATAAAATCAAGCTTGTTATATCTTCTTTCAAAAGGTCTGGTTGAAATAGCTGGTGAAAGGGTCCATCCTAACGGGATTAAGCCAGTTAGCGAGAAGGTAGTTCTCCCGTTCTCTCCCTCGGTTAAGGAGGCATCAGTCAGGACGGAGGTAGAAGCTCCAGCGGTCGGAGCTGATACGAAAGCGCAGGAACCAGAAGATGTCAAGCCTGTTGAAGCAGTGGCAGCTGCCGGAGGAGAAGAGGAAAAAGCGGAGGAAGTCGTCCTTGGCCAAAACGTGAAGCGCGATCCCAACCTTTCGCGCAGGCTCATAGTTAAGATAATTGATAGTATTACTGATTTATAAAGTGTAGATTTTTAGAAGTAGGGTCAATTATGGAAAAAGATTTTAAGGATCTTTACGAATATTTCATGGAAAACAAATTAATCACAAAGCAGCAGTTGGAGGTAGCGCTTGCTGAACAAGTAAAGACAAAAAAGTCGTTTATAAGGGTGCTGGTTGACCTGAATATCCTGACTGCTGATCAGGTCGCCAACTTTCTAGCCAGCAAATTAGGAATACCCTTCATCAAGTTAGGATCTGCCGAGATCGATATAGCCGCGATAGCAACGCTGACGCCGGATAAAGCAAGGCAGTATTTAGTGCTCCCCTTTAAGTTTGATAATGGCAGGTTATGTGTGGCAATGGTGGATCCGACCAACATCGTCGTCATCGATGATATCAGGAGCATCTCAGGGTATGAGGTTGTCCCGTATCTTGCTACCAAGGAATCGATTCTTGCTGCTATTCAGAGCTATTACAGGTTTGATTCAGAGGCGAAACAGGTCGTGGATTCCGCAGCGATTGGGATCGAAGGTGAAGAGGAGCCGAAGATAGAGGACATAAGGGAGGCAGTTGGCCAGGCTCCCATAGTTAAGCTGGTAAATATGCTTGTTACCCAGGCGGTTAATGATCGCGCATCCGATATTCACGTGGAGCCACATGAAAAGGATGTTCGCATCAGGTTTCGAATTGACGGCGTGCTTCATGAGGTGATGCGGCCTCCGAAAAGGATTCAGGCCGGCTTGATTTCACGATTGAAGATAATCTCGGAGATGAACATTGCTGAGCGCAGGATCCCGCAAGACGGAAGGGCCAGCTTTATAATATCGGGCAAAAAGATCGATATAAGAGTTGCATCACTGCCCACGATATGGGGCGAGAAGATAGTCTTGAGGATACTGGAGAAGGGGAGCATCATTCAGAAGCTCGATGAGTTGGGATTCGAGTCTGATGTATTGGCGCGGTACGAGAGTTCATATATGAAACCGTACGGTACCATACTTGTAACAGGACCGACGGGCAGCGGGAAATCAACCACCCTGTATGCTACTTTAAACATTTTGAACAGAACAGATAAAAATATCATAACTGTTGAAGACCCTGTTGAGTATCAGCTTCCTGGGATAAACCAGATTCAAACAAATGTGAAGGCTGGCCTGACATTTGCACGCGGTCTGAGGTCGATTCTGAGGAGTGATCCTGATATCGTGATGATCGGTGAGATAAGGGATCTGGAAACAGCTAAGATATCTATTGAATCTGCTCTCACGGGACACCTCGTTTTAAGCACCATTCATACCAACGATGCACCATCAGCAACGACGCGTTTGATCGATATGGGGGTCGAGCCGTTCCTGGTGTCTTCTGCGGTTGACTGTGTGCTCGCACAGCGGCTTATCAGAAAGCTCTGTACTAAATGTAAACAGTCATATAAGCCAACTGAGGAGTCGCTCAAGGTAAACGGGTTCCCTCCGGAAATGATCGCGGACTATACATTTTACAAGGCTGTCGGCTGTGGAGAGTGCAACAGCACCGGATATCGAGGCAGGTTCGCGCTTTTTGAGGTTATGCTGGTTACGGAGGAGATAAGACGTTTAATCGTGGAAAGAAGGACATCTGACGATATAAAGAGGCTTGCGATTGAACAGGGAATGATAACCCTTCGTAACGATGGCCTTCGAAAAGTAATAAACGGTATTACCTCCATAGAAGAGGTAATACGAGTTGTCGTTTGATGCTCCGGCGCGATATCTATTTAACAATCAAAAAATTCATCACCGAGAATAATCTAATAAAACCTGGCCAGAGGATAATCTGTTCTGTATCCGGGGGACCCGATTCACTTTGCATGCTTTTGGCGCTTGCTCATCTCAGGAAAGAGCTTGACTTTTTCATTTTCGTATTTCATTTAAATCATATGCTTCGCAAAGGTGATTCAAAAGAAGACGCTGCTTTCGTGGCTGAAGTTGCCAGGAAACTTGGCATAAAGGCATATGTCGAGGCATGTGATATCCTGAGGTTGGCAGAACAAAAGAAAGAGTCGATAGAGCTAACCGCACGAGAGGAGAGGATCAGGAGGTTGCTCGCCCTTGCACAAGAGCTAAAGGCTGATAGGATTTCGACCGGTCATACTCTGAGCGATCAGGCCGAAACGGTGCTTTACAGGATGATCAGAGGTTGCGGGCTGAACGGTTTGTCAGCAATGCGACCTCTATCCGGGATTTTCATCAAACCGCTATTGTGCATATACAGAGAACATAGCGAGCAGTTCTGTCGTGAGCTGGGATATGAGTACAGGGTTGATCGCACTAACTTTGATCTGTCGTGTGACAGGAATAAGATGAGAAATAGTGTCATCCCGCTTATGAATGAGCTGTTTAACAGAGACATCAGAAGTTCACTGGTCAGGCTTGCAGGACTGGCAGCGGAGGATGACGAGGCTCTTGAGAATATTTCGTCAATCGAGTTTGATAAGATAACCGTTAAGGATAAAGACGAGGTTCGGATTTTAAAAGCAGACCTGCTAAGGCAGCATGATGCCATCCTGAAAAGGATTTTGAGAAGAGCGCTGATTTCAATAAAAGGTGAGGTAGTTGATGTTGACGAGGAGTCAATTAAAAGTATACTTAAAATCCTGAATACTTCTGGCGGATATAAAACCGTAGATGTTGGTTTGGGAATTAAGGTTAAATTAGAGTACGACTGGATCGTTTTTTCCCCAAAACCGGATGTTCGGGAGAGATTTAGGGAAAGATATCTGGTCGTGCCGGGAGACCTGGAAATTGACGAGATATCTATTTTGTTTAAAGCCAAGATATGTGAGGAAGGCCAGGTCCATATCTCAGGAGATGAGTACATAGCAAATATGGACTTAAGTGCAATAAAGGGGGAGATCAAGGTCAGGCCGTGGCACGAGGGCGACCGCATGATACCGCTTGGGATGGGTTTTGAGAAGAAGGTCCAGGACATTTTCGTGGACAAAAAAATTCCGTTTCAAAAGCGCAGGTACTGGCCCATTCTCTGTGATCAGGAAAAGATCATCTGGATTCCTGGTGTTAAACTGGATGATCGTGTAAGGGTTCGCGAGGGCACTGAGAAAGTCTTGAGGATAGAGTCGGTCTGGAAGTAAAATATAAAATTTTCAATGGAAGGCGCTGCAGAAGGATGAATGATTGCATAGATAAGATCTTAATACCGAATGAGGATATTAAAGCAAGGGTTAAGGAGTTAGGAAAACAGATCTCCCAGGATTATGCGGGCAAAGAACTCATACTGGTGGCAATATTGCGCGGCGGATTTATCTTCATCGCAGACCTTGCCAGGGGCATAACGATACCTGCGCAGTTTGATTTCATGGCAGTCTCCAGCTACGGTTCTGCTGTCAGGAGTTCAGGTGTGGTCAGGATAGTCAAGGACCTTGATATGAATATAGCTGATAAGAACGTGATAATAGTTGATGATATAGTGGATTCGGGCAGGACGATCAAGTATCTATACGACAACCTGATGACCAGGTCTCCGCTCAGCCTGGAGGTCTGCTCGTTACTGGACAAGCCTTCGGAGCGCATAACTGATATCAGGATAAAATATGTTGGGTTTATAATTCCTTCAAAGTTTGTAGTGGGCTACGGGCTTGATTATGCAGAAGGTTTCAGACATCTACCTGACGTTTGCACATTGAAACCAAGCTTTTTAGGTGAATAATTAGATAATTCGGTTAATTACCCATAAAATTCCCAATAGTAATTGATTATTTATTTTAGGAGTATAATATTTTATGAAATTTTTTAGGAGTTGAATGAAATTTGAAACGTGGATTACGCAATTTTGTGCTTTTAATATTTATCTTTATCGTTCTGATAATTCTTTTCAGAAGCCAGCTGTTTAGCACGGTTGATGTAAAAGAGTTCACCCTTAACAGGTTCGAATCAGAGGCAAAGAGCGGCAGCATTGAGGATGTGCTGATAAAGGATAAAGATCAGATAATAACCGGTACCCTGAAGGATGGTACTAAGTTTAAGGTGTCATATCCTCAGAACTACGATGTATCGAAGATAATCCTTAATAACAGCATCAACGCAAAAGTTGACCCGCAAAATCAGTCCGGCTGGTGGTCGCTCGTATCATCGCTTTTGCCCTTTATACTCATGGTCGGATTCCTGTTCTTCTTCCTGCAGCAGATGCAGGGCGGCGGGAATAAGGTGATGTCGTTTGGCAAGAGCAAGGCGAAGTTGTTCACGAAAGATCAGCCAAAGATTACGTTTCAGGACATTGCCGGCGTGGATGAAGCTGTTGAAGAGCTAAAAGAGGTCAAGGAGTTCCTGGAGAGCCCGGCGAAGTTCCAGGCGCTCGGTGCGAAGATCCCAAAGGGCGTCCTGCTGTACGGTCCTCCAGGAACGGGCAAGACGTTGCTGGCGCGTGCGGTTGCAGGAGAAGCGGGAGTGCCGTTCTTCTCCATCAGCGGTTCTGACTTCGTCGAGATGTTCGTGGGAGTAGGTGCCTCAAGAGTAAGAGATCTATTCGAACAAGCTAAGGCGAATGAGCCGTGCATAGTATTCATAGATGAGATTGACGCTGTCGGCAGGCATAGAGGTGCCGGGCTTGGTGGGGGACATGACGAGCGAGAACAGACATTGAATCAGCTGCTTGTTGAGATGGACGGTTTCGATGTTCATGGCAGTGTGATAATAATTGCTGCCACGAATAGGCCTGATATTTTAGACCCTGCGCTCTTGAGGACCGGTCGTTTTGACAGACATATCGCAGTTGACAGACCTGATTTGAACGGCAGGGAGGCAATACTGAAAGTTCATGCCAAGGGCAAGCCCCTTGAGAGTCAGGTTGACCTGGCGACCATTGCGAAGCAGACTCCTGGTTTTACCGGGGCAGATATCGCCAACCTCCTTAATGAATCAGCACTTCTTGCAGCAAGGTATGGCAAGAAGAAGATCGGCAATGATGAGATCCAGCAGGCTGTTGAGCGAGTTATAGCGGGGCCAGAAAAGAAGACCCGCATAATAAGCGAAAAAGAAAAGAAGATAATTGCATTTCACGAATCAGGACATGCTATTGTGGCGCATCTACTTGTAAACACCGATATGGTGCATAAGATCTCCATTATTTCGAGAGGAAGGGCACTTGGGTATACGATAACGCTGCCAGCCGAGGATAAATACCTCGTCTCGAAGACTGAATTTACAGAGAACCTCGCACAGCTGCTCGGCGGAAGGGTTGCGGAGGAGATGATGTTTGGCGACGTGACAACCGGTTCGCAAAATGACCTTGAGAGGGTGACCAAGATAGCAAGGCAGATGGTGTGCGAATACGGCATGAGCGATAAGATCGGACCCCTCACGCTTGGCCAGAAGGAGGAACAGGTTTTTCTTGGCAGGGACTTCGCAAGTCACCCCGACTACAGCGATCAGGTTGCCTACGAGATAGATCAGGAGATAAAAAAAATTGTTAAACTTTCCTATTCAATGGCAAAGCGTGTACTGGAGGATAAGAAAGATAAGTTAGAGCTTCTTGCAGGCCAACTCATCGAGAAGGAGACGCTGACGAGAAATGAGATCATCAAGATCATCTCGGGTCAGAAGGCAGTGGATGATGAGATGAAGCCGGTTGAACACAAAGCGAAGCCGTCGATCCCCAAACAAGGAAAACCTAAAGGACCAGTCATATTAAAACCGGAACCCGCAACGGATTAGGTTTTATAATTAAGTTTTCTGCACAAGGAGTAATAATTTGGACCTAAAGAAAATAGAAGAAGGAGCAAGACTTATCCTAGAGGGGATTGGTGAGGATGTAAACAGGAGAGGCCTGATAGACACGCCGAAGAGAATCGCGAAAATGTATTCCGATGTCTTTGCAGGTATAGGTAAGGACCCGAGAGGCGTCATTGGCGATCTTTTTGAGGAAGACCATGATGAGATGATCTTGATCAAGGATATACCTTTCTTCTCCTTTTGTGAGCATCATTTAATGCCGTTCATTGGAAAGGCCAATATCGCCTACATTCCCAATGAAAGCGGCATGATAGTTGGCTTGAGCAAATTGGCAAGGGTTGTTGATGTCGCATCCCAGAAGCCCCAGGTTCAGGAACGCCTTACGACGGAGATCGCGGATGCGATCAATGAGACACTTAAACCAAGGGGTGTTCTGGTTGTAATCGAGGCGGAACATTTTTGCATGAGCCTCAGAGGCATAAAAAAGCGAGGTTCGGTGACCGTGACCTCAGCTGTCAGAGGCCTTTTCAGATCCAATGCCTCAACCAGGGCTGAAGCGATGTCGCTCCTTAGTGAAAAATGAAATATTTTCCCCGCGTGCTCTCTTCGATTGCCGATGAGAGCCTTTTTTGTTTAAAGACAAGAAGCAGCTTTCCGCAGTTAAAATACGGACATAGCGTCGTAAAGTTCTATAAGCAGCCCCCTGATGTGTGTCTCTGGTTTAAGGATGTCTGCGCTCAGGCGGATGTACCATTCAGTCTCGAGGAGATAAATGAGCCGGAGAAGTTAGAGAGTTCCTTTTACATCGCTGCTGATGCTAAGCAGGTTAAGTATTTAGTGTCCGAATCAGCCAGGGTAAGCGAGGCAGCTTTCATGCAGTCAAAGATGGCGGAGACTGCTATTAAAAATTACAGCAGGGGATGCTGCTTTGAACGGGGTACACTTGCATTTATCAGGCCACATGAGACATCGATAGTGGGAATTTTGAATATAACGTCGGATTCGTTCTCAGATGGGGGAGAGTATTTCGATGAGGAGAAGGCGATCGGAAGGGCAGCATCTATTGCGGGGGAGGGTGCTGATATTTTAGATGTAGGCGGTCAGTCCTCGCGGCCTGACGCGGAGCCGATCAGCCCTGATGAAGAATTGAGGCGGGTGATTCCTGTAATTAGCAAGACCGCAGGCAAGATAAACATTCCCATTTCCATCGATACTTACAGATCAAGAGTTGCCAGGGAAGCACTTGAAGCAGGCGCTTCAATGATTAACGACATAAGTGCACTTACGATTGACGAGAAAATGGTGGAGCTGGCAGCAGAAAAAAGTTGCCCTGTAGTACTTATGCACATGCAGGGCAATCCTCTAACAATGCAAAGAAACCCTTCTTATGAAAGTGTTTGTGATGAAATTTATCAGTATCTCTATCAGAGGTGCGAATATGCTAAAAGCAACGGAGTAGGTGAAGGAAATATTATAATCGATCCAGGCATCGGGTTTGGGAAGACCACTGCGCACAACCTTGAGATACTGAAGGAGCTTGATAGTTTCAGGTCGCTCGGCTATCCTGTTTTAGTTGGCCCGTCCAGGAAATCCTTTATTGGCAATATACTCAATCTTCCCGTGGGTGAGCGGCTTGAGGGGACGCTTTCTGCGGTGGTTTTTTGCGCGCTGCGCGGTGCAAGCATAGTCAGGGTGCATGATGTAAAAGAGGCGAAACGAGCGCTTCTGATAGTTAAAGAGATAATGAGAGCTTAGGATTTGAGCAATGGAGATTTTACTCTCAGGCATAAAAGTAAAAGGCAAGCATGGTGTTTATCCACACGAAAAAAGAAGACCCCAGGATTTTGAGGTTGATGTCAGGATATTGATGGATGGCAGTGCAGTTGCATCTGATGATCTGGCTGACACAGTTGATTACGGTGCAGTCGCCAGGACTGTAAAAAAAATAGTGGGTGAGGAGAGCTATAACCTGATTGAGTCGCTCACCGATCGACTTGCGCGGGAGATCGGCCGTATCGAGAAAGTGAAAGCTGTGGAGGTGAAGGTTCGAAAAATGCGACCGTCAACTTCGTACAAGGTTGATTTCGCCCAGGCCAGCTGCACTTATGGGGTATGGGATGAGGATAGCTGAGGTCAGGTGTTATCTTGGCCTTGGCTCAAACCTTGGCGACAGAGAGATAAACTTGAGAAAAGCTGTTGGCCTTTTATCCGATCATCCAGAAATCAAAGTGACCAGAGTGTCCTCGATATACCAGACATCACCAATACACTATTTCGATCAACCTTTTTTCCTGAACGTCGTCCTTGAAGCGGTGACCTTGCTTTCTCCATCAGCGCTTTTAAAAGTTTGCCAGCAGGTTGAAAAGAAGGTGGGAAGGGAGAAGAATTTCCGTTTTGGTCCTCGAAAGATCGATGTGGATATTTTGTTGTATGGTGAAATGAAAATTGATAAAGAAGGACTTCAGATACCACATCCAAGGATGCTTTTGCGTAAGTTTGTCCTCATCCCACTTTTGGAGATAAATGGGAAAGTAAAGCTTCCGGATGGAAGAAGCCCCAGGGCTGTGCTCGATGAGTTGGGAGATGATGATAAAGTGGATTTTTATAGGAAGTGGTGATCTTGACGGATAACCCGCTGGTCGGCGTATTGAAATTTTTTGAAACTTACGGATATTACATCCTCTTCATCGTCGTATTTCTTGAGAATGCCGCATTTCTGGGGCTGTTCATCCCGGGTGAGATCTTCCTGCTGGCAGCCGGTTTTTATGCTTCGCTGGGCGGTTTTAACATATTTATAGTTGGGTCGATCGCTTTTGTTGGTGCAGTCTGTGGCGATAACCTTGCTTACTGGTTTGGCAGGAAAGGAGGACGACCGCTTTTTTTAAAATATGGAAGGTTTTTCAAGATAACCCCTGAGAGGATGCAGAGGGCCGAGGATTTTTATGCGCGGCACGGTGCAAAAACTGTGGTAATTGGAAGGTGGACGCAGTACCTGCGCATATTCATGGCACCGCTGGCCGGTATATACAGGATGAACTACTTCAAGTTTTTGGTTTATGACTTACTCAGTTCTGTGCTCTGGGCTGCTGCTAACTCAGCGCTTGGGTACTTTTTGGGAAAGAACTACAGGCTACTTGAGGCAGTTATTAAAACGATCGGCTGGGGAGCTTTTGCTGCGATATTAGTTGCTATAATAATAATTATCATAGTTATAAGGATCAGGATTTTGCGTGGAAGAAGATCAGGAAACCAGGTTATCGATAAACAGGATAAATAAGCGATTCGTAATTTTAAATACCGTGGATTCAACGAACGAATACGCAAAGCGGCTGGTCGCTTCCGGCAAGTCAGAGGATTTCATCGTTTTTGCTTTTGAGCAGACCTCTGGAAGTGGCAGGCACGGCAGGACATGGATATCGCCGCGCGGAGGCGCGTGGTTTTCCCTGGTGTTAAAAATTTCGGACATCAAGTCTGCCTCTGCACTGCTTTTCAAGTCGGCGCTGGCCGTGAGCGATGCCATCAGGATGTTGGCAATAAAAACTCAGATACGATGGCCAAATGATATTATGATAGGCGAGAAAAAAGTATCTGGCTGTCTTCTTGAAACTGTGAAAGGAGCGGATGGGAAGATCAGGGCGGTTGTCGGGATCGGCCTTAACTTAAACATCAGCGAGGAGACCTTGAAAGAAGCTGATCTTTACGAAACCGCCACCTCGCTCATGATCGAAACCGGGGAGGAGTACGATGTGCTGGACTTAATGTATGCCGTTGCCTCTATCGCTATTGACTATTTTGAGAAGTCTCAGCTGCTTGGTGCGGATGAGATTGACAGGATTAACTCAGTTCTATATAAGAAGGGTAACCCTGTTACCCTTCTTGTCAACAACGATGAGGTCAGTGGCCTTTGTGCTGGGATTAGCAAGGGCGGTTTGATAGATATCATTGATAGTGATAACCGTAGATCCAGTTATAGTCACAGCGAAGTGACCGTGTTCAGGTAAATTTTAAAAAGGAAATTGCATGATTCTTACAATTGATGCGGGCAACACTCAGACCGTATTTGGCCTTTTCAGGGGCGATGATCTCCTGAACTCCTGGAGGATCCTTACTCCAAAGGCAAGGACCTCAGATGAAATAGCCGCGCTTATCTACGGCATGTTCTCGATGAGTAATTTTAATTTCTCTGATTGCACGGATGTCGTTATCTCGACAGTGGTGCCGAGATTAAGGGAGCAGCTCTATCAACTCAGCAAGAAGTACTTTCACGTTGAGCCGATGATCGTCGAGTTCGGTATAAAGACAGGCCTTGATATTGCATACGAAAATCCGCGCGAAGTGGGTGCTGACAGGATTGCCAACTCTGTTGCTGCCTCAAATCTGTTTGGCCCAAGGTGTGTGGTTGTTGATTTTGGCACTGCGACTACTTTTGACATCATCGATAACGGAAATCAGTATCTGGGTGGCGTTATAGTCCCGGGAGTTGAGATATCCGCTGAGGCGCTTTTTTCGCAGGCTGCCAGGCTGATGAAAGTCGAATTAAGCGCCCCATTAAAAGTCATAGGCAAAAATACGGAGGACAGCATTCGTTCCGGGATAATACTGGGATATGCTGGACTGGTCGATCGCCTGATCGAACTGATCGAGGCGGAGATGAGCGGTAAGCCAAGGGTCGTTTCAACGGGGGGTCTGGCTTACCTGATTTCACCACACACTCGCTCTATCGAACTGAATGATCCTGATTTGACGTTGAAAGGCTTGAAATTCATCCACAATTTAAACCACTAAAATGTTTTGACACAAAAAGTCTATTAAAATATAATACCCAAAAATTTTACTTCGCGGGAAAGGGATATGAACAAGAAAATTCTTATCACTAAGAGTGGGTATAGAGAACTTAAAAATGAACTTGAGGATCTTATTAGGAATAAAAGGAGAGAGGTTGCGGAGCGCCTTAGGGAGGCCAAGGATTTTGGTGATTTAACCGAGAACTCGGAATATGAGGATGCCAAGAACGAGCAGGCTTTTATCGAGGGCCGAATTTTACAGATAAACGAGACCCTGTCTAAGGCAGAGATCGTCTTGGAGCGCCATAACGCCAAATACGTTAAAATTGGTTCTTTCGTTACCCTGAAAAATATTAACTCAAATGAGGTTGTTAAGTATAAACTGGTTAGCTCAATTGAGTCTAACCCATTAAATAATAAGATTTCCTACGAATCTCCGCTGGGCACTTCAATTATCAACAAGAAGGTCGGCTCAACTGTTAAAGTAGAAGTTCCAGCCGGTGTCATAAGGTACGAAATCCTGGACATAGACTAAGCATAAGGCCTGTTAATTTGGAACATTATGATGGTATTGCTCAAGAGCGTCTTGACAAACTCGCCAGGCTGAAGGAAGCGGGCGATGTTGTCTATTACGAGGATTTCATAAAAAACGACGAAATTTCGGATATAAAGGAGAGAAACTCTCAACTCCAGGCCTCGGAGCGCTCCGGTCAGATGGTTAGAACTGCGGGGCGAGTTGCGGCCATAAGGGAGCACGGTAAATCTACATTTGCCAATATTGGCGATGGCGAAAACGAAATCCAGCTTTATTTCAATCAGGCAAAGTTACCAGCACAGTACGAGAAATTGAAGCTTCTTGATATAGGAGACTGGGTAGGCGTTTGGGGTGAGGTGTTCAAGACGCGCACAGGTGAGCTTTCCATTAATGTTGATGGGTTTAGGATTTTAAGCAAGTCGCTGCGCGTCATGCCCGAGAAATATCATGGACTCAAGGATAAGGAGACGAGGTATCGCCAGCGCTATCTGGACCTGATTGTGAACCCGGATGTCAGGGCTGTTTTCGTCTTGAGAAACAGGATGATCGCGGAGATCAGAAATCTCCTGGATTCTCGTGGATTCATGGAAGTTGAGACGCCGATGCTGCAGCCCATTCCAGGAGGAGCGACGGCAAAGCCCTTTATCACGCACCACAATGCCCTCGATATGGAGCTTTTTCTGCGGATTGCTCCTGAGTTATATTTAAAAAGGTTGGTCGTCGGCGGTTTCCAAAAGGTTTACGAGATAAACCGGAACTTTCGAAACGAGGGGATTTCCTATAAGCACAATCCTGAGTTCACGATGCTTGAGATATATCAGGCGTTCGCTAACTATGAGGATATGATGAGGCTTACCGAGGACCTTATTAAGCATATATTAAGATCGGTCGATCTCCCCGCAAAAGTCTCATTTCGGGGACTTGAGATTGATTTCCGCTCGCAGTGGGAGAGGTCAACAATGCTGGAAGCGATCGAGAAGAAGACAGGCTTGAGAATTAATTTTGATATGCAGATTGAAGAGCTAAAAGACCTTGCAGGCAATATTGGAGTGGAGATAAGCGATGATATGAGGAAAGGCGAGATAATAAACGAAATTTTTGAACAGAAGGTTCAGCTCGATATCATCAACCCGACTTTTATAATGGACTATCCCAAGGATATCTCTCCGCTTGCGCGCATGACCGATTATGACAGTAATCTCACTGAGCGTTTTGAGCTTATTATCGCTGGTGAGGAGATCGCAAACGCTTTTTCTGAGCTCATTGACCCGATTGAACAGCGAATGAGGTTCGAGGAGCAGGCCAGACTTAATCCTGATGATGAGGTTGAAAAAAGGGTGGACTATGATTTCATAAGAGCGCTTGAGTACGGAATGCCTCCCACCGGTGGATTGGGCATCGGTGTTGATCGGATTGTCATGATGTTGTCAAACTCCTCTTCAATCAGAGACGTTATACTCTTCCCCCAGATGCGCCCAGAGCATCTAATATAATTATAATTAATAATTATTATTAATATTATTTTTAATTTTGATGTTTTGGTGATATAATTTATCAACAAGAGGTGCATTAAGATGTTATGCGACAAGTGCAAGAAAAATCCTGCCAAGATTTTTTTGACGAAGATTGATGCAGGGTCAACAAATAAATATAATCTTTGTGAGGAATGCGCTGCTGAGCTTGCTTCCGAGATGAACCCAACGAAGTTTCTTTTTAACCTGCCGCAACTTGTTGCAGAAATGTTTGGGATCTCGATTGCGAATATCAGCGAGAACCCGCTTGAGGACCTCTTGACCTGCAGTGAGTGCGGTTATTCATATAAGGATTTTAAGAGCACTGGGGTTCTTGGTTGCAGCAGATGTTATGAATCATTTTCCGATCAGATTGAACCGATAATTAAGTCCATGCAGAACAGTTACGAACATACCGGAAGGGCAATAAAGAAGGATGAGAGCAAGATCACTCATGCCATGGAGATCGCAAAGTTGAAAAAGCAGCTACAAGAACATGTTCTTTTGGAGCAATATGAGGAAGCGGCGGTGGTTCGAGATCAGATCAGGGCACTTGAGAAGAAAATGACCGCCAATTCTCATCAGAAGGAAGATAAACGATGAACAAGGATATTATTATAGGTGCGGATAAAAACTGGATATCGATGTCAGGGCCCGAAAATGATGTCGTGCTAACCTCGAGGGTCAGGCTGGCGAGGAACATCGAGAAGATGCGCTTCCCGAACTGGGCTGATGATAAGATGAGGATCGAAATCTTAAATCTCGTGAAAAAGGCCTTCGAACATAAAAGTCTGTCGAATTTCAAGGTATATGAGCTTGATGATATTTCTGATATCGATAAGAGGTACCTCTCTGAAGAGTACCTGATCAGCCAGGAATTCCTGGAGCCCAAAGCAGGAAAGGCAATTGCACTGCGTGATGACAGGCGGATATGCGTAATGATAAATGAGGAAGATCATTTGAGGATACAGTGCATTCTTCCAGGGCTAAATATAAAGAAGTGCTACCAGGAGGCTCTTAATGTGGAACAGCTTCTGGGGGAGCAGATGGACTTTGCTTTCTCGGAGAAGATTGGGTTTTTGACTGCGTGTCCGACAAATGTCGGTACGGCGCTTCGGGCTTCAGCGCTATTACATTTGCCGGCAGTGGTGATTTCACAGAAGATGAATAACCTGACTACTATGTTGATGAAGGTTGGAGTGGTGGTTCGTGGTGCTTTTGGTGAGGGCACTAATGTCGCGGGAAACCTGTTTCAGGTTTCAAACCACATCACGCTTGGCAAAAGCGAAGATGAAATACTGGAGAATATCAATTCGATAATATTAAATATCGTCGAGAAGGAGAAGAACGCTCGCGCTTTGCTGCTCGGCGAATCAAGAGAGAAGATCATGGATAACGCATCCAGGGCATATGGCATTTTGACTCATGCCATTACGTTAACTTATGAGGAGGCGATTGAGTTATTATCGATGATAAGGATGGGCTCTGATCTTGGACTCATAACGTTGAATCCTGATCTTAACTTTAACGAGATCATGGTATCGATCAGGAGTTCTCATATTGCCAAGATGGTCGGAGACAAGTTAAGCGAGAGCGGGGAGTGCTCCGAGAGGGCTAATTTAATAAGATCAAAGTTAGAGTTGAATATAATACATTAGAGAAGGTGAATTGAATGTTTGAAAGATTTACCGAAAGAGCCAGGAGAGTGGTTGTTCAGGCTCAGGAGGAAGCTAAAAAATTAAATCAAAACTACATAGGTACCGAGCATCTGCTCATAGGTCTTTTGAAAGAGGAAGATGGAATTGCCGCCAAGGCTTTATTGAACCTTGGGTTAAAGTTTGAGGACATAAGACGGGGAGTTATTGATATAGTTGGCAAGGGCGAGATCCAGCCTGTTGGCCATATACCGTTTACGCCGCGTGCGAAAAAGGTCCTGGAGCTCTCGCTGCGAGAGGCTCTACAGATGGGACATAACTACATAGGCACTGAGCACATCCTCCTGGGGCTCATACGTGAGGGCGAGGGTGTCGCAGCCAGGGTCCTGTCAAATCTCGGAGTGGATATCGAGAAGGTCAGGGAGCAGATAATAGATCTGCTTCGCGGCCAGGTCCCATACGATAGTCAGGAGAGTCAGTCAGGCACCAAGCAGAGCAAAATTTTGAACCAATTCGGGAGAAATCTGACCCAACTCGCGCGCGAAAATAAACTCGATCCGGTCGTCGGCAGGAAGAAAGAGATCGAACGCGTTATGCAGATATTAAGCAGAAGGACGAAAAATAACCCGGTTTTAATTGGCGATCCAGGAGTGGGCAAGACTGCTATCGTTGAGGGGCTTGCCCAGAATATAGTTGCCAACGAGGTACCGATTTCGCTCAAGGGTAAGGAGATCTATTCGCTCGATCTGGGTTCTCTTGTTGCGGGATCACGCTACCGTGGTGACTTTGAGGAGAGGATGAAAAAGGTACTGACAGAGATCAAGCAGAATGGTGATATCATGCTTTTCATAGACGAGATGCACACGCTTGTCGGGGCGGGCGCTGCGGAGGGTGCCATTGATGCTGCGAGTATTTTAAAACCGATGCTGGCGCGTGGAGAGCTGCAGACTATCGGTGCTACCACGTTGAACGAGTACAGAAAGTATGTCGAGAAGGATGCCGCGCTTGAACGAAGATTTCAACCAATTTATGTTGATGAACCGTCGGTCGAGGATACCATTGAGATATTGAAGGGACTCAGGGACCGTTATGAGGCGTATCACCGAATCATGATAACGGACGATGCGCTTATTGCTGCAGCAAAACTTTCGCATCGCTACATCTCTGACCGCTATCTCCCGGATAAAGCTATTGACTTGATTGATGAGGCTGCATCACGCGTTAAGATTCAGGTGATGACAGCCCCTTCGAATTTTAAAGAGATAGAGGAAGATATCAGGCAGGTTAGACAGGAGAAGGAAGCGGCCATAGAGGCGCAGGAATTTGAGAGGGCTGCGAAGCTCCGAGATAAGGAAAAGAAGCTCATGGACGAGAAACGCAGGATAGAGACGGAGTGGAGGGTGCCCCGTGATGATGTCCGGGCAAAGGTAAGCGAGAATGAGGTTGCCGAGGTACTCTCAAGCTGGACGGGTATTCCGGTCGTGAGGCTTACCGAGGAAGAATCATCCAAGCTTTTGCGCATGGAAGAGGAGCTTCATAAACGAATTGTTGGGCAGGAAGATGCGGTCAGGGCCGTTTCGCGCGCCATAAGGAGATCGCGATCTGGGCTGAAAGATCCCAAAAGACCCACCGGATCCTTTATTTTCCTTGGTCCATCTGGGGTGGGCAAGACTGAACTTGCCAGGACCCTGGCGGAATACCTGTTTGGAGACGAGGATGCCTTAATCCAGCTTGACATGTCCGAGTATATGGAGAAACACACGGTTTCCAGGCTCATAGGCTCGCCCCCAGGGTATGTCGGTTTTGAGGAAGGGGGCCAGCTCACTGAGATGGTCAGGAGAAGGCCGTTCTCGGTAATACTTTTCGATGAGATTGAAAAGGCGCATCAGGATGTCTTTAACGTACTCCTTCAGATACTTGAGGACGGGCATCTTACTGATGCACAGGGTCATAAGGTTGATTTCAAGAATACTATCGTGATCATGACATCCAACCTTGGTGCAAGAGATATACAGAAAGCTACCCCGTTAGGTTTCAAGAAATCTGATGGCGAGGCGATCGACTATGCAAAGATGAAATCGCTCATAATGGATGAGTTAAAAAAGACGTTCAGACCAGAGTTCTTAAACCGCGTTGATGACATCATAATATTTCATCAGTTGATTGATGATGATGTTTACAAGATCATTGATCTGTTGATGAAAAGGGTGGCAGAGCGGCTTGAGGACAGGAAGATAAATATAGTGTTGTCCGAGAGGATGAAAAAGTACCTGCATTCTGAGGGTTATGAGGTAACCCTTGGAGCAAGGCCGATGCGCAGGGCGATTCAGAGGTTGATTGAGGACCCGATGTCGGAGGAGATCCTAATGGGCAATATAAAAGATGGGAATACGGTAGAGGCTGATTATACCGACGAGGAAGGCGTTGTGCTCCGGACGAAAGAGAAGGTATCAACCAGATGAGGTTCGAAGTCAGGTGCCAGGCTGGGTTTTAATGTATAGATTTCTGATGATACTTGGCTAAGGATAAAGTTATTTTTGAATGTGAACAATGCGGGCATATATTACCCAGGTGGGTTGGTAGATGTCCGCATTGTGATTCATGGAATACGTTCGTTCAGAAGCAGTCCACAAAAGAGGTATCTGCACAGCTACCTGGGGTTGAGCTAAAGAAGATCTCTGCTATTGACTCCCCGGTTGAGTGCTGGATGCCAACCGGCATTTCTGAGTTCGACAGGGTTTTAGGTAAGGGAATACTCAAGGGTTCTACCTGTCTTATTGCCGGAGAGCCGGGGATCGGCAAGACGACGCTTTTAATGCAGGTTGCAAATGCAATAGCGATACAGGGCAAAAAAGTTATTTATTTTTCAGGTGAGGAGTCGCTCTCTCAACTCTATCAGAGGGCCAGGCGCATACGTGCTGATTCAAATGAGATATTTCTTGCAAATGCAAGTGAGGTGAACTCAATCGTTGCTGTAATGGAGACAGAATGCCCGGATCTGCTCGTTGTCGATTCAATTCAGACGGTTTATAACAAAGATATCGCTTCATCGGCGGGTAGTATTATACAGGTGCGCGATGGTACGCTGGCCATCTCTTCTACTGCGAAAAAACTTGGCGTATCGGCGATATTGATAAGCCATATAACCAAGGAAGGCAATATTGCGGGGCCAAAAATGACTGAACACATTGTTGATGTGGTCACATCCTTTGAGGGGGATGAGAACAGGGGCAATCGTATCTTAAGGAGCAGCAAGAACAGGTTTTCGTCCACAAATGAGATAGGTATTTTTGAGATGACCGAGACGGGACTCTCTCCCATTGAAAATCCATCAAAGTTTTTTCTTTCGGAGCGCATCCAGAACACGGCAGGTTCTGTGGTGATGCCGACGGTTGCCGGGATCAGGCCGATACTGGTGGAAATACAGGCGCTTGTTTCCAGAAGTCACGATAATTACCCCCGCAGGTCGAGTAATGGGATCGACTATAATAGAGCAATGCTGATGGTCGCGGTGCTTGAGAAGAGGGCGGGTCTTAAGCTTTATTCAAGTGACATTTATTTGAATGTAGCGAGCGGGCTGAGGATAAGTGAACCTGCGTGTGACCTTGCCGTTGTGGTCGCCATAGCATCATCTTATTACGGCAGGCCGGTGGATCCATATATGGCGGTTTTCGGTGAGGTTGGTCTCGCAGGTGAGGTGAGGTCGGTAAGCTATACTGCGCAGCGGCTTAAGGAGGTAGAGTCACTTGGATTTGGGAGGGTTCTTTCTCCAAAGTTGTCAAAGAAGGTTTGCAGTTCCAAAAGTCGATTAGATATAATAGAGATTAATAAGATTGAAGATGCTCTGAAGAAGCTTGGCATCAGGGATATCGGGTATGCGGATGGAACAAAAGAGGGATAAGGTAATTATCGAGCACCTCTCAAAGGTGGCTCCTGGTACCGATCTCAGGTATGGGATTGATCATATCATCAAGGCTAAGACTGGGGCATTGATCGTTATAGGAGATTCCAAAAAAGTCGTGGACATAGCCGAGGGGGGCTTTTTCATCAATTGCGAATTCACTCCTTTCAGGCTCTACGAACTTGCTAAGATGGATGGTGCCATCATTCTGAATAGCGATATAACCAGGATAATAAAGGCAAACACTCAACTGATCCCTGACCCCAGCCTTTCTACAAATGAGACTGGCACAAGGCACAGGACTGCTGAGCGAACAGCCAGGCAGACCGGCGCGCTGGTGATCTCAATATCACAGAGGCGCGATGTGGTTTCGCTCTATTTTGATGGAATGAAGTATGTGCTTGATGACATAAATGTCGTGCTGGAACGCGCAAATCAGGCCTTGAGGACCCTTGAGAGATATAAGATGAGGCTGAATGAGGTCTATCTGAATTTGACAATGCTTGAGATCAAAAATCTTGTCACGCTTTTTGACGTCGCCTCGGTTATCCAGCGCATTCAGATGATGACAACTGTTTCAAGGGAGGTTGACAGATATATATATGAGCTGGGAATTGAGGGAAGGCTCATTGAGATGCAGAAAAATGAGTTGATGGCTGATGTCGTTTTTAACTGCGTGGATTTAATAAAAGATTATCTGGATAGCTCAAAGGATGTAGAACTACAGGATATCAAGGACAAGATATTACTGCAGAAATCGGAGAAGATAGCAACGCTGGAACAGATCATTACTCTGCTCGGGTACTTTAAGTATAAAACACCTGCAGATAGGGTTGTAACGCCAAAGGGGTATCGAATCCTGAGCAAGGCATTGAAATTGCCTCAATCCATGTATGAGATTTTGATTTCTCGTTTTGGTGATCTGCAGGGTATTTTGAAAGCAAAGCAGGAAGATCTCTCTTCAATTGATGGGCTCGATATGAAGAAAGCCGTGTCTTTAATCGAGAGCTTGAACACACTCAAGGAAAGCATTACAAGCGAAGGTGTAAAAACCACCTGATTGTGCTTTATCCCATTTTTCTCTTTTGTGTTAATATTCAACTGAACGATGATAAGAGGGTAGGGTTTCGGGTTATTATCTAAACCGGAGGAATTAATGCTGATCTGGATATTCAGGTTATTCTTTGTGGTATTTGGTGGCTTAGGTGGTTATGAAGTCGGTAGATTCATCCAACAGAGAACGTACTTTATAGCCAGGGAAGCTTACATAAATGTACTCATACTTTTCATATCAGTAATAGTGTTTTCCATCGTAGGATTCTTTATAGGTAATTATTTGGGCAGGAGATCACAGCGAGCGCTCGCGAAGGCAGAGGAAGATATAGGCAGGCTGCCCGGCTCCGATGTTCTTGCCATAATTGTAGGATTTGTCTTCTCGCTGATAATTGCCCTGTTGCTTTCCATACCGTTTATCCTCATTCCAGTAGTGGGTAAGTTCATTTCAATTTTTATTATTGTAGTAGCAACTTATACTGGAGTGAGACTGTCCATACGTAATAAGGAGAGGCTAAGGCATCTTCTCAGGATAAGAGGAAGAGGAGCGAAAAGCATAAGCCAGGAGAGAGAGCTCACGCCAAAAATTCTTGACTCAAGCGTGCTGATCGACGGCAGGATCGCTGACATCTGCTCGACTGGATTTGTCGAAGGAGAGCTGATGATCCCCAACTTCATTTTGAGTGAGTTGCAGGAAATTGCTGATTCTTCGGATAGCCTCAAGAGGAACAGGGGAAGGACGGGATTGGATGTAGCAAAAAGACTGCAGGGTGAGACGAACGTAAAGGTGACGATTTTGAATGAGGATTTTTCACAACTACCATCTGTTGACACCAAGCTCATTGCGCTTGCGAAGAAGATTGATGCTTCGATAATCACCAATGATTATAATTTGAACAAGGTGGCTGACCTTCAGGGCGTCAAGGTGTTGAACATAAATGATCTTTCCAATGCTATTAAGCCGATAGTCCTGCCTGGTGAAAAGATGGTGGTCAATGTGATTAAAGAGGGTAAAGAGGCAGATCAGGGGATCGCCTATCTCGATGACGGGACCATGGTTGTTGTCGAGGAGGGCAAGAAGTTTGTTGGAACCCAGGTTGAGGTCAGCGTTACCGGAGTTCTGCAAACTCCTGCTGGCAGGATGATATTCACAAAATTTGAAGAGTCTTAATTAGAGAGACAGAACCATGGCGGATGGGAAAGTTGGCGCTGTAATATGTGCTGCTGGCGTGAGTACACGGATGAACAGCAAGATGAGCAAGCAGCTCATACCGCTGCGGGGCAGACCCCTCATAGCGCATACCCTGAGTGAGTTTGAGAAGTCAACCCGAATATCTGAAGTAGTGCTTGTGGTTAACAGAGGTGTAATTGACTACTATAAGCAAAATGTAGTTGAGAGGTATCACTTCAAGAAGGTCAGAAGAGTTGTGGGTGGGGGTGTCAACAGGCAGGATTCGGTTTATAGCGGTCTGCTTGCGTTGAGCCCATATATTGAAATTGTCTCCATTCATGATGGTGCTAGGCCGCTGGTAACATCTGAGCTGATCGATAAAACGGTGGAGCTGCTTGGTGATAAGAACGGAATAGTGGTGGCTGTACCTGCACAGGATACGATAAAGATTGTTGGCGAGGATGGAATAGTGGTTGAGACGCCGAAAAGGAGCTCGTTATGGGCAGTGCAGACTCCCCAGGTCTTCCCGCTTAAATTGATCAAGGAAGCCATCGAGCGCGCAAATGAAGAGGGGTTTGTGGGTACGGATGACGCAAGTCTCATGGAACGGCTTGGTTATAAGGTGCACATTGTGTTAGGAACGAAGGAAAATATGAAAATTACCACTCCGATAGATCTAACTATTGCTGAAGTCATCATGAACGAGAGGTAGCAGATGCTTAAAGTCGGTCTTGGCTTTGATGTCCACAGGTTCACCAGGGGTCGTGACCTTATTATTGGTGGGGTGAAGATTCCAAATGAGGAAGGTCTGCTTGGGTATTCAGACGCGGATGTCCTTATTCATGCGATAATGGATGCGCTGCTCGGCTCATTCAGCGAAAAAGACATAGGCCAGCACTTTCCCAATACGGATAAAGAGTTTGAGGACATCTCGAGCATTGATCTGCTCACCAGGGTTGGGAAGATGCTTCAAAAAGCCGGCAGGAAGACAGTTAATATTGACAGCGTGATAATCATGGAGTCCCCTAAGATATCACCATATTCAGATGAGATGCGCGAGAACATAGCAAATGCTCTTGGTATAAGCAAGGATGATATAAGCATCAAGGCTACCACCTCAGAGGGACTCGGGTACGTTGGACGCGGTGAGGGAGCAGCCTGTTATGCTGTCGCGATGACGGATTCAGTTGATAGATGAGGAAAATCGAAAAGTGGTCAGGGTAAGATTTGCCCCCAGTCCCACCGGTAAAATTCATTTAGGTTCAGCAAGGACTGCGCTGTTTAACTGGGTTTTTGCGAGAAGTCAGAAGGGTAAGTTCATCCTGCGAATAGAGGATAGCGACATTTCGAGGTCAACTCCTGAATTTGAAGCAGATATATATTCATCTTTGAGATGGCTTGGTTTGGTCTGGGATGAGGGCCCTGACATCAAAGGGGAATACGGGCTCTACAGGCAGAGTGAGCGAGAGGAAATATATCTGGAGCACGCGAAAATGCTGATGGAAGCAAACCTTGCCTATCGCTGTTTCTGCACACCTCAGGAACTCGGTGAGATGCGTGCTGAGAGCAAAAAGAGTGGAAAGCCCCCTCGCTACAACGGAAAATGCAGGAAGATGACCGCGGAAGAGGCAGAAAGGATAATTCGAGAGGGACACAGTTATGCTGTGAGGTTCAGGCTTCCAGTGGGGAGGGCGGTTTTTTGTGATGGGATTAAAGACGAGGTCAGCATTGACCTTTCTGCCTATGGCGATTTTATAATAATCAAAAGCGATGGGACGCCCACCTACAATTTCGCCTCTGTGATCGATGACCATTTAATGCGCATAAGCCACATAATAAGGGGTGAGGACCATCTATCAAATACGGCTCTACAGTTATCAATCTATGATGCGTTTGGATGGGAATACCCGTCCTTTTATCACCTACCGATGGTCATTGATGAGGGCGGCAAAAAATTGAGCAAACGCATTGGCTCATTTACGATTGATGAATTGCGCAGGGAGGGTTACCTTCCAGATGCGATTGTGAACTATCTTGCGCTGCTCTCCTGGTCGCACCCGCAGGGAATTGAAATTTTTTCTATGGATGATATGGTCTCAAGCTTCTCCTTTTTCAGGATTTCCAGAAGTCCTTCCTCGTTTAACGCTGAGCGCCTGCGGTGGGTGAATTTTCAGCACATGAAATCGCTCTCGAAAGAGGACTACCTGAATAGATTCAGAGCATATTATGCTGAATATTCAAACGATGCTTTGGAAAGCATTTCTGCCATAAGATCAGACGAGGATTTCCTGTTGAGATTTCATTCAGTCATCTCACATGAGGCGAAAAACATGCTTGAGGCTGCGAAGATATTTGAATCCGTGGCTAAAAGACCGGATGGGAATATTATTAACGGTCTTTTATCACAGTACAATTCAGCTAAGACGCTTTTGGTCTTAAAAGAGGCATCAAACAGGATAGATGAGTTAGAGGAGTTGTGTTTAGATAACGTAAGAAAAGCCCTGACAGATGTGGTAGCGAAGCTTTCTTCAAAAATATCTTCAAAAAAAGAGATCTATCATCCGTTGAGGATTGTGCTCACAGGTCAGGTCACCGGCCTTGAGGTCGTCTCCATAGTTTATATTTTGGGTATAAGGGAAACCGTAGCCCGGCTATCTGGTGCTGTGAGCTATCTTGCAGGCTGACTTCCTTTTGTGGAACTGCTAAACTATTGCAAAAATTACCAGCGTTCAGGAGATAATTTGGCCCTAAGATTGAAGGAAATGATAAAGACCATAAAGGAGAGGGACCCGGCAGCCAGGAGCACTCTTGAAATTCTGCTTACATACCCTGGCCTTCATGCTCTTATTCTGCATAAGATATCTCACTGGCTTTACAGGAAAGGTCTTGTGCTGCTTCCACGAATGATATCTGAGTTTACGCGGTTCATGACCGGTATTGAGATCCACCCCGGTGCCCAGATAGGTAGAAGAGTCTTCATTGACCACGGAATGGGAGTGGTGATCGGAGAGACCGCAATTATAGGCGACGATGTTACGATGTATCAGGGAGTAACACTCGGTGGTACCGGCAAGGAGAAGGGCAAGCGGCATCCGACCATCGGTAATAATGTCGTCATCTCTGCGGGAGCTAAGATACTTGGCGATATAACTATAGGAGACAACGGGAAGGTCGGTGCCGGCGCGGTCGTGATCACTTCAGTTCCGGAAAATTGTACGGTAGTTGGAGTGCCGGGCAGGATAGTCGTCAGGGAGGGCGAGAAGATACCCTCTGTTGATTTAAACCATGCAAAGCTGCCGGACCCCGTACTTGAGATGTTCAATTGCTATCACAGGCGTCTCGACTACCTGGAGGATGAGATAAAGAAGTTAAAGTCGAGGTCGAAGAAAGTTGACGCTGAAGATTTATAACACGCTGACAAAACAGAAGGAAGAGTTCAGAGAGCGTGAACAGGGGAAAGCATACGTCTATGTTTGCGGCCCGACCGTGCACGATTTCATCCACATTGGAAATGCGAGGACATTTGTTACTTTTGATATAGTAAATAGATATCTGAGGTATCGTGGATATGATGTGACGTTTGTTCAGAACATAACTGATATTGAGGATAAGATAATAAAGAAATCAAATGAATACGGTGTTCCTGCTTCTGAGGTTGCGAAGAGGTTTGAGCGAGAATACTACAGGGACATTGAGAGTTTGAACATAATGAAGGCTGATATTCAGCCGAAAGCCACAGAACATATTCCCGAAATGATTAAACACATAAGAGGGCTCATGAAAAAGGGGATGGCTTACTGTATCAATGGAGATGTCTATTTTGAAGTATCGAGGTTCAGCGATTACGGGAAGCTATCGGGCATGAAGCTTGAGGAACTCGAGCTCGGGAGCAGGGTAGAGGTCAATGATTTAAAGAGGAACCCTGCCGACTTCGTGCTCTGGAAATCTTCGAAATCTGGAGAGCCGAAATGGGACAGTCCATGGGGGCAGGGCAGGCCGGGCTGGCATATTGAATGTTCGGTCATGTCACTCAAATACCTGAAAAATGGGTTTGACATCCACGGCGGAGCAGTCGACCTGATTTTTCCACATCATGAAAATGAGATCGCGCAGTCCGAGGGACTTACAGGCGAGCCTTTTGTGAGGTACTGGATGCATGGTGGTATGCTCAAGATAGGCGAGCAGGAGATGCATAAATCACTGGGCAATTTCGTCACAGTCCGGGATCTGATGTCGCAATATGATTTCAATACTGTAAGGTTATCCATGCTGCAAACGCACTATCGCAGTATGCTGGTTTTTTCAGAAGAAAATCTGGTTGCTGCGCGCAGTGCTTTTGATCGGATAAACGAGCTTTACCTGAGGCTGGAGGATGTTTCAAGCGCGAAAAAAGGTACAACATCGAGACCTGATAGCTGCGAAGATGTGAAGATGTTCCATAAGGCAAAAAAAGATTTCATGGAAGCGATGGACGATGATTTCAACACCCCTGGCGCGATAGCGATAATATTTAACCTGGTCAAAGAGGTAAACAGGGTGCTTGATGACATGAGCCTAAAATCAGGAGTGGATGAGGCAACCTTTGCATTAAAGGCACAGATGGCAATAGAGGAATTATGCTCAGTGCTGGGCCTTGCGCCTGGCAGCAGAGGGGAGTTGGGTAGTGAGCTGACAAAATCGCTTCTCGAACTTTTGATCAGCCTGCGGGAAGATGCGAGAAAGCGTAAGGATTGGCAGCTTTCAGATCGAATTCGGAGCGAGCTTGAGAAGATGGGTATTACGCTTGAGGATACTGCAACGGGCACGAGATGGTTGCTGAAGAACACGGAGACTTCGTAAACAAATTCACCATTTTTGGGTTTCACTCCGTTTACGAGGCAATTCAATCTGGCGTACCTGTTGAAAAAATCATCATCAGCAGATCAGTATTTGACAAGAGAAGGGGCAAGTCTATTTTAAAAAGTGCCGATGACCTCGGCATAGAGGTTGAAATCCTTCCCGGTGACAGATTTGAATCGTTTCCCGCATCAAATCAGGGATTTGCTGCCGCTATATCGCAATATAGATATCATGACATCCGAAAAATAGTTAGCGATTTAAAAAAGGCAGATGTAATTAAAAAGTCAGTAATCCTGATTTTATCGGGGATTAACGATCCTCAGAACCTTGGTGCGATAATCAGATCAGCCGCTTTTTTTGATGTGGATGCTGTGATAACCTCGCTTCACAGGTCCGCGCCCGTTACTGCGTCGGTTTATAAAGCATCCGCCGGCATGGTTTCCAGGGTAAGGGTCTGCCGGGAAGTCAATATTTCGCAGACCATTGATTTTCTAAAAAAAGAGGGATACTGGATATACGGCGCAGATGTCAGGGCGGTCAAGCGATTTGAGGATATAGAATTCAATTTTCCGGTTGTAGTTGTGCTTGGAGCAGAGGATAAGGGACCCGGCAAGCTGATTTTAGATAATTGTGATGAAACGTTTTTAATTAAAGGTAGGAGCGATGTCGATTCACTGAACGTTTCTGTTGCAGCAGGCATATCCCTTTCGCGAATCTTCTATTTAAGGGATGGCGACAAATGAATGACGAGAAGCAGATATACATAGTTGACGGCTATAACCTGATGGGCTTTTTAAAGAAGAAGGAACATATAAAAGGAGATAGTTTTGAGGATCAGAGGCGCTCTTTTATTCATTTAATGGAGGACTTTGCGTCCTATAAGACTGCCAGACTGATACTGGTGTTTGATGGTGCTAAGCACGGTGATGATATTAAGGGCAAAGGCTCGGATAAGGATCTGGAAGTTATTTACACGAACAAAAGCGAAAGTGCTGATGAATATATTGAACGGATGATATATCAGGTCGGGCATAAGAAAAATCTCTTCATAATAACCTCAGACTATGCACAGCAAAAGATCGCCTCCGGTAAGGGGGTCTACAGGAAGTCCGCCAGGGAGATCTCTCTTGAGATAGACTCGATGCGCTCCGGAGTCAGCTCTGTGCTCGATAGTTCGCGGAACGGCAAGGATTTTTCAATTTCACAGAGGCTTTCAGGAGACATTTTAGCCAAACTGGAAAAAATCAGAAGAAGTAAGGGTTAACTTCCTTAAAAAGCCTTAACTTTCATATATCTTTGCCGATATAAGATTTGGAAAAGATTTTTCTTGACAATTTTAATAATTTTGTTTAATTTTTTCCACACATACTATACAAAGAGCTAGCACACCGGGCAGCTTATATTTTTATATAGCTGGAGGCTAAGATGGCAAGGTCCAGTGCTAGTTCTGTTTCCTCGATTTATGAGCACTATGAAGCCCTAGATGATGGTAAACTCATCAGGCTGTCCGGGATGGGTAACACGCAGGCTCAGGCAACCATCCTTGCTAAGTACAAATATCTGGTCAAACTAAAGGTGAAGTCGTATTTTCTCATTGGTGCGGATAAAGAAGACCTGATCCAGGAAGGCATGATCGGACTTTACAAGGCGATCCAGGATTTTCGGGAGGACAAGGGTACCTCGTTCAAAGCGTTTGCCGAACTCTGTATAACAAGGCAGATTATTACCGCAATAAAGGGTGCGACGAGACAGAAGCATCTGCCCTTAAACCAGTACATCTCCTTGAGCAAGTCGCTGGATCAGGAAGACGACAGCAACTCATCGCTTGATGACATAATCCCTGAGAGCTACGTATGCGATCCCGTTGACATGCTGATAACATATGAGGAGATTGGCGACATAAAGTTCTGCTTCAATGAGCTGTTGAGCAAGCTGGAAGCTACTGTATTGGGCCTTTACATGGACGGTAATACCTATCAGGATATTGCAGCAAAGATAGACAGACAGGTTAAATCCATTGATAATGCCCTGCAGAGGGTTAAGAGGAAGCTCGATACCTATCTTCGAAGGGCAGATGAGGCCTGATTTCTCAGGACAGCTTGTTCACAAAATAAGCGCAGTCGATTTCCGATTGGGGCGTCTGACGCAGTTTGGACAGATAGTTCTTTACAGTGAACCTTTTTTCAAGTGCAGCATCGAATTCATTTTCGCTTAACCCCAGTGTCGAAATCAGGGCCTTAAAATACAAGCCGCTCAATTCTTCGTTTTTTCTTACACTTAAGGGTATCAGCACGGTTTTTTGCACGTCATCGAGGCATTTCACGGTTTTGACATAAAACCTGTTAAGTCCGCTTAAGCCACCTCTCATTTCTTTGAACTTCAGGTATTTAAGTACCTTTATAAAATCCTGAAATCTATAACTTCTTCCCAATTGAACTCCGTTTTATCTTCCCTTTTTCTTATCAGTCCCATCAGTCCACCGCCTGAATCACCACCGGAAAACAGGCCTCCGAAGATGCCTCTTCTCTGTCCTGACCATGGGAATACTTTTTTCTGGAAGGTTTCATAGCTCTTATATAGCTCGTTATTTAAATTTGTTTTATTGAAAGAAAGTACGAAATAGTAATCGAATAGCAGCTTGTGGAAATTTTCCTTTGCGTCCAGCATATTCTCGCCTTTTGCGAAGAGCGAGAGCTCAGGACATATTGCCAGGAAGTTCTCATCATCAGATATTATTAACCCTGTAAGTGGCTTGGTGGTTTCCAAATCATATCTCCTGTCTTTTGCCAAGTGCTATTATTAAATTCTATTGAAACCCAAAGGTCAAATGCTTTTTAGAAACTGATTTCGTATTTTATCTACTTAATTTGATCTTATGGTCGCACCTCTTTTTTCCTTTATGAATATGGTGGCAGCGATCGATATTATCACCAGCAGTGAGGCCCATGATAAGGAAACCTTTAAGCTGAATGCATCTGCGATGGCCCCGAAAATAAATCCGCTTAACCCACCCATTACAAATGAGACTCCAAGCGAGAAGCCGGACATAAGCCCTATGTTTGACGGCGAGAGATCCTGTGCAATCACCTGTGCTAATGTGATCGGTGCCAGTAAAAAGAAGCCTGCCATGGAAAAAAATATAAAGCTTGATGTGCCTGCGAGAAATAGAAATCCAAATATCAGCGGCAAGTAGAGGGCCAGGCATATTAACATGATCGGCTTTCTTCCTATCCTGTCTGATAGCCACCCTCCCAGTATTGCTCCTAAAGAGCCAAGCCCGAGATATGCTGTAAGCAGGATACCCGAGACTCCTGGTTGGTAACCTAATTTATCTATGTAAAGTGGCAGGAATGAGATGACGACATGGCTTGCTATTGACATGGTAGCGGTTGCAATGCCAATACTGATAAGCTGGCCCCATGGTGCGCTCTTAATTTTCGACAGCATACTTCCACTTGACTTTTTAGGTTTGGGCACATAATAGTATTCTCTTCTCAAGAGCAAAAAGAACGCGACTATCAAGACGACCGGGATCATCAGGTATGGCGTACCCCTTGCGCCGACCGTGACCAACATCAACACTCCAGCCAGGGGACCAAGCGAGTAGCCGAGATTCCCACCAAGACTCCAGATGGAAACTCCGAACCCCTTGCGTCCTGAGCTTGTTAAATAAGTAGCCATCAGTCCGCGCGGATGGTAAGCTGCTGATCCAATTCCTATGAACACCATTGATACTAATAGCAGACAGTAGGTAGGAAATACGCTTGTAAGGCTTACAGATGTGCCCACCAGGATGATCCCGAGTGGAAGCAACCACTCAGTCCTGATCCTATCGGAAAGATAACCAATACCTATCTGGATGACCGAAGCGCAGAGCAGCATGGTTGAGAGGAGCCCGATCTGCTTATATGAAAGGTTGAACTTCTGCTCGAAGTACGGATAAAGCATCGGCAGCATGTTTATATACAGATCTATGAATAGATGTCCGGTAAACAGAATTGCTATTGTTTTCTTTTTCATCTTTAAAAAAATTTTGTGAATTATACACGAATATAACATTTTTTAATTGGAATTCTTCAGTTTTCTATTAGAATTGCTTCTATGAAGATATTTTTGGATTGTGTACCGTGTTTTATAAGACAGTCAATGGAGGCGGAGAGGATGATCCATATAAACAGGTTAAAGAGGAGTGTAATACGTTCATGGCAGAAATTATGCCGGACTTAAGGAAAATTGTTGAGGATTCTGAAGATCCGTTTTTAACTGCCGCTAAACTTGCAGTAGCCGGCAACGTGATAGATGTTGGTCAAAAGAGGCATTTGAGCGAAAAATTTGTTTTGGATGAGTTCAGCAAGGGGTTAAAGAACGGGTTTGCGGTTGATGATATGGGGATATTAAAGGAAGATGTATTACGCGCACACAAAATCCTTTATCTTGGTGACAATGTCGGTGAGACCTTTTTAGACAGGTTGTTCATTGAGCAGATGCCGTATGAGAAGGTGACATATGTCGTTAAGTCTGCGCCTGTGATTAACGATGCTATGATAGAGGATGCGAGGATCGCCGGGATTACCGATATTGTAAGAGTGATTGATAACGGCACTGATGCCCCCGGGTGTCTGCTTGAGAATTGCTCCGAGGAATTCTTGAAGGAGTTTGAATCCAGCGACCTGATCATAGCGAAGGGCCACGGTAACTACGAATCCCTCTACGGCAAAAATGACCGGACTTATTTCTTGCTGATGTCGAAATGTCCTCCGATCGCCAAACATATCGGGTGCAATGTAGGAGAGATAGTCGCTATGAAGGGTGCCACGGGCGACTAAATACTCTGAATTCTTATGAGATTAAGATTCCCAGAGGTAATGCCCATAAGCGATCGCCAAGTTTAACGGTGTGCTCCCCATTGTAGGCTAATATCGCTGTCTTGCAGCTTGGATTTTTTGATAAGAATTTTTTGAGCCCCGAAAGATCGTTTTGAGTCCATCTTGAGCCAGATTTTATTTCAACTGCTATCAATTTTTGTCCGTATTCTAATACGAAGTCAACTTCATAACGGCCCTGAATGTTCCAGAACATAAGATTTACATTAATCAGGTTGGAGCTCAGTATGCTTAAGATATTTTGTGCAATGTAAGTTTCGTATAGTGCGCCCCTGAAGATCTCCTCAGTCTCAGAATTAGAGCTTATGCCAATTAAATAGCCGGCAATACCAGCGTCAGAAAAATAAATTTTTGGTGATTTTATTAACCTTGATGACCTGTTTGATAAAAATGGCTCTACAAAATTCAGTATATATGAAGCACGCAAAAGCGAAAGATACCTGCCGGTTGTAACCGAGTTTAGTTTCGCATCTCTTGAAATTTCGCTTGTTTTTAGTACCTGGCCAGTCCTAAGAGCTGTCAGTCTGAGTAGGTTTCTGAATGAAATTAAATCTTTGATTCTTGAGAAATCTCTGATGTCTCGTTCCAAGTAAGTCTGTTCGTACCCCTGGAACCAGAACCTGGGATCCCCGATTTTTTTTAGGCAGACGTCCGGCATTCCTCCTGTCAGCACTTCTTGGAATTTGATAACCGGGTGGTCAGTTTTTGGGTTTACGTTATTGGGAGATTGCAGTAGTTTTACCAGATAAGGGTCTGCCGAAGTTGTGCCAAGGATTTCGCGCCTGCTGAAGGGGTATAGTGTCAGATATATTGCGCGGCCCGCCAGGCTTTCGGAAATATTACTGAGAAGTAGAAGGTTGGCAGAACCTGATAGTAAAAATTGTCCTGGCATTCTATGCTTATCCACTGTTTTTTTAATGTAAGTCAGTATTTCAGGACATTTTTGTACTTCGTCTATGGTTAGATAATCGTTGCTGCTTAGCAGTTCTTCAGGATTACTCTTTGCAAATTCTAACTGTGCGAAATCATCGAAGTTTATGTATCCTCGATTTATCAGGGAGGGATGATTCTTTAAGATGGTGCTCTTGCCAGATTGGCGCATACCAGTTAGCACCACGACAGGCATACTATTAAGTGCTTTTTCGATGGTGAAGGCAATCTCCCTGGTAATGTATTCTGTCATAATACAACATACAGTAGTGTCATTTTGTCACTATGTCAAGTATTATTATGACATTTATATTTATGAAGGTTTTGGTGCTCGTTTTAATTTGGATGAATAAGGAATGTTTTTGGGTGAACTACCTCTGCCTCTTCGAATCTATCGAAGTCCTTATCCGCAGTAATTATTTTACTGATCCCATTTGAGAGCATAACAGATAAATGCATTAAATCTCTAGATTTTGCTTGTGGGTATTTCTCGGTTAATTTTCGCAATTCTTTTATCTCTTTAAGGGTTATTGGCAAAATCGTTCCTTCCATTATTTTTAAAAAGTCATTAAATATTTGAATACCAAGTTTTGGCTTTTGCTGAGAGGTGAATCTGTAAAGTATCTCCTGGAATACTTCTACATCAGTAAATGCGAATATTTTTCCATTCGCAATGCTTTCGAGTACAGTGGTGCATAGCTCTTTGTAATCATGCTCCTTACCACCTGCGAACATAGGAATATTTGTGTCTACAAAAAATCTATCAATCTTCATACATCTTCTCGATTTCTTTCTTCAGTTCTTCCCAGGGTGGCAGATCGATTTCAAGCGAGGCAATTCTTCTCACGGCTTCTAACTTCTCTTCCCTGGAAACCTTGTTATACAGGTCATAGACAGCCTCCCTCACAATAGATGACATGGGCTTTTTTGTCTTATCTGCGATTTCCTTCAGTCGTTCGTAGTCCTCTTCCTCTAATCTGAGCTCCAATCGTTTTTTTAATGGCATTAAAATCACCCTTTTACGTAAACTTATTACCGTAATATTATAACCGTACATATTTGTACGTCAATATTTAGTCGGGCACTTTTTAAAAAAGAGGAAGCATATCAGTCGGCGCAGGGTAATTTTATGAGTAGCGCTCTTCTTTCCAGGGGTCAGCGCTGTTGGAGTAACCGCGGAGCTCCCAGTAGCCCAGCTTTTCTTGCGCAAGGAAGGTCACCCTGGTGACCCACTTCGCGCTCTTATATGCGTATTTCTTGGGGACGATGAGCCGAAGCGGTCCGCCGTGTTCATATTCAAGCGGTTTCCCTTCAAAGCCGAATGCCAGTAGGACGTCGTCGTCCATGGCAACTTCAAGCGGCATGTTGGTTGAATATCCATCTAAACTTTCCAGATATACGTGTTGTGCTGATGGTTTTGGCTTCGCTTTCTCCGCGATGGTCTTGAAAAGCACGCCTTCCCATTTATTGTCGAACCTGCTCCAGCCTGTTACGCAGTGAAAGTCGGTCACAAGCTCCACCTTGGGCAGTGCCATGAACTCATCCCAGCTCAAGGAAAACGGATTATCAATATCTCCGTCAATCGTAAGGCGCCAGGACTTCATGTCTATCTTCGGATAAATTCCAAGATCTAAGACCGGAAAATCTTCAATCGCTCTTTGGTTCGGTGGGGGTTTCTGTTTTTCCATATCAGTTATCATGCCCTGCTCCTCTTAGCATTTTGAAAGAATGAAAAACCGCCGGAAAGAGAACATTTAAGGATTCAATAGCAGCATTTTTTGAACCAGGTAAGTTTATGATGATGGTATTTCCCCGCACACCAGCCACTCCGCGTGAAAGCATGGAATAGGGAGTTCGCTCCTGGCCAAATGCGCGCAGTGTCTCCGCAATTCCAGGAACCTCACGGTCTATGACCTGCAGAGTTGCATCAGGTGAGATATCCCTGGGGCCTAGTCCCGTTCCGCCTGTCGTGATTATCAGGTCCGCTTTCTTCTCATCTGACAACTCAATGATAAGCGATTTCAACTTGTCCGGATCGTCAGGAATTATCCTGTAATCAATGACTTCTATACCCTCTGTCTTCAAGCGCTCAACTATCAGCTTACCTGATATGTCTTCCTTCTCGCCCGCTGTGGCTGAGTCTGAGGTGACGATGACGGCCCCTTTTATCTGCATATCCGGCTTTTCACTGAAATCAGATTTCCCGCCCTTTTTGCTCAGAAGCATTACTGAGGTGATCTCCATTGTGTCATCGACCGCCTTCATCATGTCATAGAGCGTGAGCGCACAGACGCTGGCAGCGGTGAGCGCTTCCATCTCAACCCCGGTTTTATGTATTGCCTTGACGGTGATAGTCACATCTATTTTTGACCTCCCGATTTCATAATTGACATCCACGAAATCCAGCATGAGCGTGTGGCAGTAGGGGATGATCGAGCCCGTGTTTTTTGCAGCCTGTATTGCAGCAACCCTGGCAACCGGTAGTGGATCTCCCTTGGGCAGCCTGTTTTCCTTGAGCAGTTGAACTGTATCGGACTTCAGTTTCAGGGTGGCTTTTGCAGTTGCTGTGCGAAGGGTCTTTGTTTTCATTGAAATATCAATCATATATATCTATCCTCCTACCTGGATCATCGCCCGGTTTTTCATCCCGGTCAGTTCACTTGTTTGCAGGTGTCGCTCTGGCTTTGAGGTTATGGCAAGCCTTATCTTTTTCATTATCTCTTCATCTACTGTTCCATCACGCAGTGATTTGAGAATATTGACCTCAACAGTAGAAAGCAGGCATGGTTTTATTGAGCCGTCGGCAGTTACGCGAATCCTGTTGCAGGAGTTACAGAAATGATCTGAGATCGAAGTTATGAAACTGACAGACCCAGCAAATCCATCTATCTTATAGTCTTTTGAAGGCCCGGAGATATTGTCCTGAGTGCTGACCGGCATGAGTCTGTAATACCTTTCAATTTCAGCGCGGATCTTCTCGCTCGGGACAAAGCTACTTTCATTCCAGTTGTTGAACTTGAAGGGCATGAACTCTATAAATCTGATGTTTACTGGTCTGGTTTTTGCAAGCTCAACAAAATCAAGGACTTCATCATCATTAACTCCTGCAATTACGACCATATTTATCTTTATTGGAGTAAAACCACCTTCAAGTGCTCCATTTATTCCCTCAATGACATCCTGGTATCGATCAGCGGATGTCAGCTGTTTGAAGCGATCCCTGCGGAGCGTGTCAAGGCTTATGTTGATACTGCTCAGGCCCGCTTGCATTAAGCGATGAACATTATCTTTAAGCAGGACTCCATTTGTCGTCATTGCAACTGTCTCGATCCCAGGGATGGTGGATAGCTGCGTTATAAGTCCATCCAGGTTCCTTCTGACAAGGGGCTCTCCTCCGGTGATTCGAATCTTCCCTATCCCAAGCTCAGTGAAAACCCTGCACACCCTGACGATTTCTTCAAAAGTCATGATCTGGCTTCTCTGCTTCCATTTGAAATTCTTTGATGGAACACAGTAGATACACCGCAGGTTGCAGCGGTCGGTAACGGATATTCTGAGATAGTTTATTTTTCTTCCAAAGACGTCAACAAGCTGCTTCATGATAATCTTCTAAATATAATAATCGTATTTAGATTTAACTCCAAGGTCAGTTTTTTGAAGTGAAGAGCAATATCTTTGATTAAAAAAATTTTTAATATAAGATAATATTGGGAGATTATGATGGCAAAAATAATTTCTGTTTTTCTACTTATCATCTTTATATTCATGTTTATTTCAAGCTGCAATAAACCTTCCCAAGAAAATAAATCCTTTGAAGTAAACCAGGGAGAAATCAAAGAGAATATAGCTCAGGAATCAGTTGTGCAAACTTATCCTCCGGAGGAAGTAGTTGAAACTCAACCAACAGAGTCAACTACGGAATCAGCAGAAACTGCTGGTTCCACTTCTGAAAATCAAACGTATTACGCTGAAAATGGAATTAGATACTTAAGCCAAAATACAGCGTTACTTAGTGTGTCTATGAAATATGTTACTGAAAGAGTCCCATGTGTAATTGATTTTATCAAGGATTATGATATTTGCTGTCTGCAGGAAGTATTCGATTATCAGGAAAAACTGTTAGATAGCTGGCATAAAGAAATAAATGCTTTAGGTAAAAACAATTCTTTGCCGAAATGGCACCAGGAAATATACAACAATGTGTGGCCAGAATTGGGATTGGATTATGATGTTTTATGGTATCCGCTCGATAGTTCCAATATAAAGGATGTAGGCGAAAACAATGACAAAATTATAATGGGAGTAAAATTAGTTGATGAAAGACCCAATGAAATGACTTCCAAGATAGTATTCGGTCCCTATTATGTCTTGGGCCCAAAATCAAGTGCATTAAGCAGAAATGGGGGGCTACTCATTCTATCCAAATTTCCCGTTATTTTAACAAGCGCTTTTGTATTTGAAAAAGGAGCAGGCTTTGACGCACTTGCTTCTAAAGGTGCATTGTATGCTCGAATTAAGACCGAATCTTCTGAAGGTGATTATGTGCATGTTTTTAATACACATCTGCAAGCACACAACAGTCAGGAGGATAAAGAAGCAAGAACGAGCCAGGTCAAAGAATTATTTCAATTCATTGAGAATTGCATAACTTATGACATTAACAATCCTTTGAGTGAAGATTACGATGGGAAACCAGTAATCATCATGGGGGATTTTAATATCATTGCCGATATACCAGCAAACTGGGGAGAGAAAGCATTAATAAATAGTCCTCCCCAGGGTGAGACAAATGATATGAGCATTGAAATCAAATCCGATGAATATAAAATGTTAATAGATGCTGTAGAAAGTACTAACAATGACTTAGGGATAAATCTCGTTGACTTATGGAACCAGGCTTATCCGGAACACCCGGGTTTCACGTGGATAGGCAAAGGATGGCAGACCAGCGAAGTTAATCCTTATGGAGAACCTGGTAATACATTAGCTACAGAGTCAGACACCCCACAAAGAATTGATTATATATTTTTTTATGATGGTGGTTTAAATTCTTCTTATTACTTATCCGTGGTTCCGGGTGAGAGAAAATATTATTACTTCGGTAAATCAAATCTTCAAACCGGTTCATGTCGTGCTCTCACAAAGGATGATTGGCTTAAAGCACTAATGAATAAATTAGCTGGTACAAAGGGAGAATATAATTTTGATAAATTCAGTTGTACAATCTCAGATCATTTAGGTTTGAGTCTTACCTATCCATGGTAATGAATCCAATTGGGCTATTATGAGTTCTCCTGCCATATAAGATTCTGCCAATATTTTATGAAATGTTCCCAGATAGATGTTGGGCAGTCTCTTGGGTAAACCGTAATATGGGTTGAACCCCCGATACTGGGATAATATGGATGATTTGACAATATGTAAATATTGCATGGAATTAAGGGTATGAAATTATCAGTCGGAATTCTAAATTTATAACTCCCTTTTCTATTGGTTGAGCTGGTTGTATCCAGTTGGCTTACTGCTGCATTCCTCTCTTGAGCGAGATGAACATAAACTCCTGCGCTTTTGATTTTCTTGCCGTTTTCATCTTTTACGTAAATAGTAAGTTTAAGCGGCTTGCCAATTTTTGGCTCATAGGAGTTAACCTTCACAGTAATAATTATTTGTTGTGGTACGCTATCAGCTTTTATGGGTTTTGGTACTGCAAAGGTCAGCACAACAGCGAGAATAAAAAGAGATGATAGTATAACTTTTAATATCTTCATTCCCCCTCCGGTTTACCCATGTAATCAAAACAAGACGAATAATATATCACATGAGGACTAATGGCAGGAACAACTTCATCTTTATATACTTGGCTGCTATTATCAGTCATTTTATATCAACTCCTAAGCCTTTAGCGAGTTTTTAAAGATTTCGCCGAATCAGGTAGTCTGTACAGCTTGTAATATGTATAATTTTTGCTAAAATTACCCCGCTAACTGGGAATTTTGCCTGCCGGTGTAGCTCAGTGGTAGAGCAGCTGATTTGTAATCAGCAGGTCGCAGGTTCAAGTCCTGTCGCCGGCTCCACTTGTTTTTTGTTGTATAATTATTTTTGCTGGAGGGGTTCCCGAGTGGTTAAAGGGAGCGGACTGTAAATCCGTTGGCGCAGCCTTCAGAGGTTCAAATCCTCTCCCCTCCACCAGCCCGTGTAGCTCAGTCGGTAGAGCAGCTCCATGGTAAGGAGCAGGTCGTCCGTTCAAGTCGGATCGCGGGCTCCAGTATATGAAAACGGCGGTGTAGCTCAGAGGAAGAGCACGCGGCTCATACCCGCGGCGTCACTGGTTCGAATCCAGTCACCGCTACCAATATTATTCTTAGGAGGAATAAAGAAATGGCCAAACAAAAGTTTGAGCGCACCAAACCGCATATGAACATAGGTACAATAGGTCATGTTGACCACGGCAAGACCACGCTCACAGCAGCCATCACGCTGTGTTTAAAGAACACAGGCCAGAATGTAGAGTTCAGGAGCTTTGACTCCATAGATAACGCACCTGAGGAAAAAGAGCGGGGCATAACTATAGCCATAGCACATGTTGAGTACCAGACCAAAAACCGCCACTACGCACACGTGGACTGCCCGGGTCATGCCGACTACATAAAGAACATGATAACAGGAGCTGCCCAAATGGACGGAGCCATACTTGTGGTATCCGCTGCTGATGGCCCAATGCCGCAGACAAGGGAACACATAATCTTGGCCCGCCAGGTTGGAGTCCCATACATCGTGGTCTTCTTAAACAAGTCAGACATGGTAGATGACCCCGACTTAATCGAGATAGTGGAGGAAGAGGTAAGAGAACTCCTGACAAGCTATGAGTTCCCCGGCGATAAGATACCCATAATTGTGGGCAGCGCTCTTAAGGCACTGGAGTGCGGATGCGGTAAGGCTGAGTGCCAGTGGTGCTCGAAGATACTGGAGCTAATGGATGCGGTCGACTCCTACATCCCAACCCCGGCAAGAGATGTTGATAAGCCTTTCTTAATGTCAATTGAGGACGTCTTCACCATCACCGGTAGAGGAACGGTTGTGACCGGCAGGGTGGAGAGAGGCAAGGTCAAGGTGGGAGATAACGTGGAGATAGTGGGCATGAGCCCTGAGATAAAGAAGACCGTTGTGACCGGCGTTGAGATGTTTAGAAAGATGCTTGACTTCGCCCAGGCAGGCGATAACATAGGATGCCTGCTCAGGGGCATAAACAGGATCGAGGTGGAGCGCGGCCAGGTGCTCGCAGCCCCGGGCTCAATAACCCCGCACACCAACTTCAGCGCCCAGGTATATGTGCTCTCCAAGGAAGAGGGAGGTCGTCACACCCCATTCTTTAACGGCTATCGTCCCCAGTTCTACTTCAGGACTACAGATGTGACAGGTGTTGTAACACTACCATCCGGTGTAGAGATGGTCATGCCAGGGGATAACACCGAGCTCCCTGTTGAGCTCATAACACCGATAGCCATGGAAGAAGGACTGCGCTTTGCAATACGTGAAGGCGGCAGGACGGTAGGTGCTGGTAAGATAATTAAGATATCGAAGTAGGCGGGCGAGATTTTTATTGACAATGAATATTGAAAATGTTAGATTTCACGTTTGCCTTTTCAGAAAAGCTGCTTGAGGAATTAAATGGCTAAAGAAGAGAGAATCATAATAACGCTGGCATGTCAGGAGTGCAAAAGGCGGAACTATTCTACGAAGAAGAATAAGCGAAATGACCCTGACAGACTGGAGATAAATAAATACTGCAAATGGTGCAGGAGGCAAACGGTACATAAAGAGACCAGATAGTGGCATGCTGTAAGCGTAGCGTGTAGGGCTGTAGCTCCAATTGGTAGAGCGCCGGTCTCCAAAACCGGTTGTTGGGGGTTCGAGTCCCTCCAGCCCTGCCATTTTTTACGAAAAGATATGAAAAAGAAGCCTAAAAAAAGAAATATTAATAAGGTTGCGAAGGTAGAGCAGAAGCCTGCCCCCAGGCCGTCCAGGAAATTTAATTTTGCGAAATTCGTTCGGAATATTGTAGTAAAGATGCGCATCTTTTTTAAGGAGGTTTGGTTTGAGCTGAAGAAGGTATCCTGGCCGAGCAGGAAGACCTTGATCTCGTACACCATCGTGGTGGTCGTGACAGTGTTAATCCTGGGTCTGTTCATCGGTCTTTGGGATGCTGCTTTTCTTAAGCTTGTTGATCTTTTATCCAAGATCTAGTTTTAAGTTAAGATGAAAAAACAGTGGTTTGTAATTCACTCCTACGCGGGATACGAAAATAAAGTCAAGGATAATTTGCTCAAGAGAATTGAGTCAATGGGCGTGGAAGACAAGATCTTCGATATCCTCATCCCAACAGAGGAGGTAATTGAGATTCAGGACGGGAAGAAGGTCGTCAACTCCAAGCGTGTCTTCCCGGGCTATCTTCTTGTCAACATGATATATGATGATGACTCGTGGTATGTCGTGAGGAACACGCCCGGTGTTACTGGATTTGTCGGTTCCGGTGCAACCCCAACTCCCCTGCAAAAGAAGGAAGTGGAGAGGATCATACGCAGAGCTACGATGGAGAAGCCAAAGCCTACGACCGAATATGAGATCGATCAGGTTGTAAGAGTAACCAGTGGACCTTTTGCGAATTTTGACGGTGTGATCAGCGAAATTAACCTTGACCAGAGCAAACTCAAGGTGTTAGTATCCATCTTCGGCAGGCAGACTCCAGTGGAGTTGAATTTTAATCAGGTAGCAAAAATATAGATTATGAGGATTTGATGGCAAAACCAGTTCAAGCAATTGTCAAGTTACAGATAACAGCAGGTCAGGCGACACCCGCACCACCGGTTGGACCAGCGCTTGGTCAGCACGGCGTGAACATCATGGAGTTCTGCAAGGTGTTCAATCAGCAGACGGCGGGACAACCTGAGATGATAATCCCGGTTGAGATCACGGTTTATAAGGACAGGACTTTTACTTTTGTGACCAAAACTCCTCCCGCAGCGGTCTTGTTGAAGAAGGCTGCAGGGATTGAGAAGGGTTCAAGCGAACCGAACAGAAAGATTGAAGCGGAGATCAGCAGGGAGAAGGTCAGGGAGATCGCACAGCTGAAGATGCCTGATTTAAGCGCAAAGGACATTGATGCTGCGATGAAGATAATTGAAGGAACTGCCCACAATATGGGCATTAAGGTGGTTTAGGCTTAAGGAGTATTTTTGAAGAGGAGTAAGAGATATTTAAAAACTGTAGAAGATAGGGATATTGAGGCTGTATATACACCGGCACAGGCCATGAAGCTTGTTCAGGAGACTGCGACTGCCAAGTTCGATGAGATGATCGACATATCCATAGTGCTCGGCGTTGACCCACGCAAGGCTGATCAGAACGTAAGGGGCACAGTTGTCCTTCCGCACGGATTCGGAAAGACGCCGCGCGTAATTGTCTTTGCAGTAGGCGACAAGGCAAAAGAGGCAATGGAGGCTGGAGCTGACGAGGTCAACGGTGAGGAGCTGGTCGAAAAAGTGGAGAAGGGATATTTTGATTTTGATGTCGCAATCGCTACTCCTGATATGATGAAGTCGGTTGGCAAGTTAGGGAAGTACCTTGGTAGGCGTGGTTTGATGCCAAATCCCAAGGCGGGCACGGTGACGTTTGACGTTGCCAAGGCGGTGAAGGACAGCAAGGCGGGTAAGGTTGAGTTTAGGGTAGATAAATTTGGTGTCATTCATTCGATCATCGGAAAGAAATCTTTTGAATTACCAAAACTTGTTGAGAACTACACGGCGCTCATTGATGCAATAGTCAGGGCCAAGCCTGCATCCGCGAAAGGTAGGTACTTAAAGAATATCGTCCTGTCCTCTACCATGGGGCCTGGCTTTAAGGTCGATACCACGAAGCTAAGAAACCTTCTTGAGGAGATCGCTTAGGTTCTAATTAAAAATAGAATATTTTACCAGAGACTGTTGGTGCGAGGGCTTAAATTTGCCAACATAGGTTTGAAGAAATTAAAGGCCCTTGCGTTTTGCAGGGGTTTTTGCTTGAAGCTGGAGCAAATAATGTGCCCCAGTAAAAATTAGTTTTGGATAGCAGGAGGCAAATTATGCTGAAAGATCGGAAAGTAAAAGTAGTAAAAGAATTAGAGGATAGATTTAAGAGTTCAAGCGTGGTTGTATTCGGGGAATACCGAGGAATGACTGTAAAAGAGATAGATTCTCTGCGCACAGAGCTTGAGAAGGTTAGCGCTATCTTTAAGGTTGTGAAGAATACTCTTGCCAGGATCGCGTTAAGGAATCTGAATATCGAGGGTTTTGATGAGATGACTTCAGGGCCTACGAGCTGCGCTTTTGGAAGCGGCAATGCGATCGCTACCGCAAAGGCAATAAGCGATTACGCGGCTGCGAACAAGCTGCTGGTGCTAAAAGGCGGCATAATATCGAACAAGGTGATGACCGCCAGTGAGCTAAGAGACCTGGCCAGGATGGGATCCGTAAGTGCAATATATGCCAAGATGCTTGGTGCGATACAGCAGCCGATTTATGGAATGGTGAACGCATTGAATCATCCCATCATGGCGCTGGTTAATGTTTTAGATCAGATATCAAAGAGCAAAAATTAGGACAATCAGGAGGAAAATGAAATGGCAAAAAAGGAATCATCAATAGAGGAGCTAATAGCTGCTATTGAAAATATGAGTGTGCTGGAGCTTTCACAGCTCGTCAAAGCCCTAGAGGAGAAATTTGGAGTCAGCGCTGCGGCGCCGATAATGATGGCCAATGCTGGAGCCGCTGCCGCGGCAATTGCGACCGCTGCCGCAGAGGAAGTCGAGCAGACGGAGTTCGATGTCGTCCTTAACGCGGCTGGAGATAAGAAGATCCAGGTAATCAAGGAGGTTCGTGCAATCACCGGGCTCGGTCTTAAAGAGGCAAAGGATCTGGTTGATGGAGCTCCAGGGAAGGTAAAAGAGAAAGTTTCAGCAGCCGAGGCTGAAGAGATCAAGAAAAAGCTTGAAGAGGCTGGCGCTACCGTAGAGATCAAGTAGTCACTCCACCAAAAACATAAGTATTACATATTGACATATTAAGAAATAATAAGTAGTATGCAAGTTTGCATTTTTACTAAGTTTCTTAGCTTTTTACCTGTTTATTTCCATGAAAATAAGGAGTGAATATAAGTGCTAGAGGTTATTCAACCCACCCGTAGACAGCGTTTAAGTTTTGCAAAGACACACGAAGTTTTGGAAGTTCCTAATCTTTTAGATATTCAAAAGGAATCCTTTGAGTGGCTGAAAAGGGATGGTCTTGCGGAAGCCTTCAGGGATGTCTCCCCTATAGAGGACTTTTCGAAGAAGTTCGCCCTGGAGTTCAGGGATCATGAGTTTGGCGAGGTGAAGATAGGTGTCGACGAATGTAAAGAAAGAGATATGACATATTCGGCGCCGCATTATGTCCTTGCCAGGTTCACAAATAAAGAAACAGGTGAGATGAAGGAACAGAAGGTCTTCATGGGAGACTTTCCATTCATGACCGACAAAGGAACCTTCGTCATTAATGGCACCGAAAGGGTCGTCGTATCCCAACTGGTGCGTTCACCAGGGGTTTACTACGATAGGGAGATAGACAAGCTAACCGATAAACAGCTGTTTTCGTGCAAGGTGATACCATCACGCGGCGCATGGATTGAGCTTGAGATTGACAAGCGCGATGTGGTCTATGTCAGGATTGACAGAAAGAGAAAACAGTTAATCACTATCTTTCTGAAAGCTCTGGGCATGACCACCGAGCAGATTAAGTCCACTTTTACGAGCATTACTGATAAGGAGAGCACGGCTGACTGTATTCTTAAAACTCTGGAGAAGGATGACATAGAGAGTCATGATCAGGCGCTGATAGAGATATATAAGAAGATCAGGCCAGGAGAACCGCCCACGCTTGAAAGTGCAAGGAATTTGATCGATTCCCTTTTCTTCAACTCAAAAAGATATGACCTCGGAAAGGTTGGGCGGTATAAATTAAATAAAAAATTAATTTTAGATACCCCGGAGGATCAATATACCCTGGATATGCGAGATATCATCGAAATAATCAACTATCTCGTCGGGCTGCATTATGGGGTTGGGGATACTGATGATATCGATCATTTTGGCAATAGAAGGATAAGAGCGGTTGGGGAACTTATCCAGAACCAGTTTCGAATCGGCCTGTCCAGGATGGAGCGGGTGGTTCGCGAGAGGATGACCACACAGGATGCCGATACCATAACTCCGCAGTCGCTGATAAATATAAGGCCAGTTGTCGCCTCATTAAAGGAATTCTACGGGTCCAGCCAGCTTTCGCAGTTCATGGATCAGACTAATCCGCTGTCCGGGCTGACGCATAAGCGGAGGCTGTCTGCTCTTGGACCGGGAGGCCTGAGCAGGGAGAGGGCTGGATTTGAGGTAAGAGATGTGCATCCGTCTCATTACGGCCGGATGTGTCCGATTGAAACTCCTGAAGGCCCAAATATTGGCCTTATTGGTTCACTTGCAACCTACGGAAGGGTTAATAAACTTGGTTTTATCGAAACACCTTTCAGGATCGTAAATAATGGTGTTTTGACCAATGAGGTAGTTTATTTAACCGCCGATGATGAAGATGAATATAGAATAGCTGAGGCAAATGAGCTAGTAGATGAAAACGGAAGGTTTTTGTCAGACAAAGTTCTTGCTAGATATAGAGGAGAGGTCGAAATAATTGATGCAATCAGAGTTGATATGGTTGATATCTCCCCTAAACAGATGGTCAGTGTTGCAACATCGCTTATACCCTTCCTGGAGCACGATGACGCGAACAGAGCTTTGATGGGATCAAACATGCAGCGTCAAGCGGTTCCACTTATAAAACCCGAGTCGCCGTTAATTGGAACAGGAACGGAATACAGAGCTGCTATAGATTCGGGCGAAGTTTTGCTCGCGGAGGAAGATGGAGTTGCAAAAAGAGTATGCGCAGATTTTATAGATGTGGAATACAAAAAGTCCGGTCTTGTGCGTCATAAATTACATAAATTTGAGCGTTCCAACCAGGGAACGTGCATAAATCAAAAGCCGATCGTGAATTCTGGCCACGTTGTTAAGGCAGGTGAGCCGCTGGCAGATGGACCCTGCACGGACCATGGTGAGCTCTCGCTGGGCCGAAACCTGCTGGTTGCCTATATCCCATGGGAGGGGTACAACTTCGAAGATGCAATAATAGTCAGTGAAAGGCTGGTTGAGGAGGACATCCTCACCTCTATTCACATAGAGAAACATGAGATAGAGGCACGTTCGACGAAATTAGGCCACGAAGAGATAACGCGAGATATACCCAACGTCAGTGAGGAACTGCTCAAGGATCTTGATGAGAGGGGAGTAATAAGGACAGGTGCTGAGGTTCAGCCGGGCGACATCCTTGTGGGTAAGGTCACGCCAAAGGGAGAGACCGAGCTGACTGCTGAGGAAAGGTTGCTGCGAGCGATTTTTGGCGAGAAGGCAAGGGAAGTAAGAGATACCTCACTAAAAGTACCACATGGGGAAACCGGAAAGGTAATTGACGTCAAGGTGTTTTCCAGAGAAGCTGGGGATGAGCTCTCTCCGGGTGTTAACGAGTTGATAAGGATATATGTTGCCCAGAAGAGGAAAGTGCAGGAAGGCGATAAGCTTGCCGGCAGACATGGCAACAAGGGTGTCATATCAAGGGTTTTACCTGAGGAGGATATGCCGTATCTGCTCGACGGTACTCCCGTGGACGTAATACTCAATCCGCTTGGGGTGCCGTCCCGAATGAATATCGGCCAGATTCTTGAAGCGCAGCTTGGTCTTGCTGCGATGAGTAGCTATAACGGAAACGGATCATCTAACGACGGTGCGCCAACATATATATCCTCACCTGTCTTTGATGGAGCCAAAGAAAAGGAGATATGTGATTTACTTGTCAAGGCAGGATATTCAGAGACCGGAAAGATGTATTTGATCGATGGACGCACCGGTGAGATATTTGATCATAAAATAACGGTTGGTTACATATATATCATGAAGCTGTCCCACCTTGTCGATGATAAGATACACGCCAGGTCCACAGGTCCGTATTCTCTCATAACCCAGCAGCCGCTTGGCGGGAAAGCGCAGTTTGGCGGTCAGAGGTTTGGTGAGATGGAGGTGTGGGCGCTGGAGGCATATGGTGCGGCGTCAATGTTGCAAGAGATGCTGACGGTCAAGTCCGATGATGTTTTCGGGAGAGTCAAGACTTATGAATCCATAGTAAAAGGTGAAAATATTGAACGCCCTGGTATCCCTGAGTCGTTTAAGGTACTGATTAAGGAGATGCAGAGCCTCGGTTTGAACATTGAAGTGACTTCTGAGGATGGAAAGCAGATCGACATCAAGACCGATGAAGATGACATAATGAGGAGCATCGAGGATTTTGGCATGAGCTTCAGCAAAGAGGATCTTTCGATTTCCGATGAACCTCTGGACGAAAAAAAGTAAATACACATTGTTTGTTATTAGGAGGAGAACTTAGGTGACAGAAGTTGACAATTTTAGTTCTATCAAGATAGGTATAGCTTCTCCCGAGAAGATAAGGTCATGGTCGAACGGCGAGGTCAAGAAGCCTGAGACAATAAATTATAGAACTTTGAAACCCGAGAAGGATGGGCTCTTCTGCGAAAAGATATTTGGCCCAACGAAAGATTGGGAATGTTATTGCGGAAAGTATAAAAGAGTTCGTTTCAAGGGCATAATATGCGAACGCTGCGGCGTGGAGGTCACTCGCTCCAAGGTAAGAAGGGAGAGGATGGGCCATATAGAGCTGGCAGCGCCGGTTGCGCACATCTGGTTTGTGAAAGGAGTGCCCTCCAGGATGGGATATCTGCTTGACATCTCCCCCAAGAACCTGGAGAAGGTGCTTTACTTCGCTGCAAACATAGTAATCAGCGTTGATGCGGAGAAGAGGAGCGCAGATGCGCTGAAGCTTCAGGAAGCACATAAAAAGTATTTGGATGAACTTGAACGTATGTATAAAAAGAACATGGAGCAGCTGAAGGCGGAAAGAGATGAGCATATTGTGAAATACACCTCAGGTGAGATTGAGATAGTGCAGGTTGAGGGCAAGAAGACGATAACACTTGAGGACAAGATAAACAGCATAAATAAGAATTACGATGGAGACATAGCAGACGAGGAGGAGTTTTATAAAGAATCGGTCGAACGAGCGAAAGAGGTTTACGACACCTTCATGAAACTAAAGGAGAAGGACCTCATCAACGACGAGATAATATTTCGTGAGATGCGGGAGAGGTTTTCTGAATATTTTCAAGGCGGGATGGGCGCAGATGCGATAAAGAAGCTCCTTTTAAAGCTGGATTGCGAAAACGAAGCAGATAAATTAAGGCAGATGATCAAAGAATCCTCGGGACAGAAGAAGAGCAGGGCCATTAAAAGGCTAAAGGTGGTTTCTGCGTTTGTCCGTTCTGATAATCAGCCACAATCGATGGTACTCGAAGTCATACCGATAATCCCGCCTGATTTAAGACCGATGGTTCAGCTTGATGGCGGCAGGTTTGCGACGAGCGACCTGAACGACCTGTACAGGCGCGTGATCAACAGGAATAACCGTTTGAAGAGGCTGTTGGACCTGGGTGCTCCAGAGATAATAGTAAACAACGAGAAGCGTATGCTGCAGGAAGCAGTTGATGCGCTCTTTGATAACGGGAGACGCGGCCGGGCAGTGACCGGACCCGGGAACAGACCACTTAAATCACTTTCAGACATGCTGAAGGGAAAACAGGGCAGGTTCAGGCAGAACCTGCTTGGCAAGAGGGTCGATTATTCGGGTAGATCGGTAATTGTTGTTGGGCCCAAGTTAAAGCTTCATCAGTGCGGCCTTCCCAAGTTGATGGCGCTTGAGCTGTTTAAACCTTTTGTCATGAAACGCCTGGTTGATCTTGGACATGCGCAGAATATCAAGAGTGCCAAGCGCATGGTCGAGCGCATGAAATCGGTAGTATGGGACGTCCTTGAAGAGGTGATCGAGGATCATCCGGTCTTGCTTAACAGAGCACCTACACTGCACAGGCTGGGCATTCAGGCGTTCATGCCGGTGCTGGTCGAAGGTAAGGCTATTCAGATTCATCCGCTTGTCTGCGCAGCATTTAATGCGGACTTTGACGGCGATCAGATGGCCGTTCACGTTCCGTTATCATATGAAGCCCAGGCAGAAGCCAGGATCCTGATGATATCGCAGAATAACCTTCTTTCGCCTGCTAACGGCAGGCCGATAATGACACCGTCCCAGGATATGGTACTCGGTTGTTATTACGTGACAACCGACAAGGACAACGAGCTGGGTGAAGGGCGTTATTTCTCAAGCCCCGATGAAGCGATCATGGCCTATTATTTTAAGAAGCTTGCCCTGCATGCAAGGATCTTCGTCAAGATAAAGGGTAAGCCGAATATATCCGAAAGCAAACCATGGACGGAGACCACCGTGGGCAGGCTGATCTTTAATGAAGCTCTTCCACAAGAGTTTGACTATATTAACTCCCCGGTCTCAAAGAAGGAGCTTTCAAACATAATAATGGAATGTATTGAAGAGTTCCCGGTATCCGTGGTTGCGGAGACCATTGATAAGATCAAGGAGATCGGGTTTAAGTTCTGCACGATCGCGGGCCTGACCATTGGCATTGATGATATAGACGTTCCGGCCAAGAAGGCGAGCATACTGGCGGAGACCGAGAAACGTGTTGATAAGATCGAGCACAGCTTTGAATCAGGGTTGATAACGGAGGATGAGCGCCACCAGATGATAGTGGCGGAGTGGTCGAGGGCTACCGAGAGCGTTGCGGATGCTATGGAAGCCAACTTCGACAAGTTCAACCCGATATTCATGATGGCCAATTCCGGTGCGCGCGGTAATATAAAGCAGCTCAGGCAGTTGGCTGGTATGCGCGGTCTGGTTGCAAATGCGCGAGGAGATATACTGGATCGTCCGATTAAGGCAAACTTTCGTGAGGGCCTGTCGGTGATGGAATACTTCCTGTCAACTCATGGCGCCAGGCAAGGGCTGGCGGATACCGCGCTTAGAACTGCTGACTCCGGTTATCTTACGCGCAGGTTAGTGGATGTCGCGCAGGATATTATCGTGAGAACTGAAGATTGCGGCACTGATATAGGAATAACTCTGCCGGTTTTAACGGTTGAGAAAGAACCCAACCCGAGCCTTGTGGGAAGGATCTGTAATGAGGATGTCTTTCATCCGACTACAAAGAAGGTGCTCATAGCTAAGGGTGAGATGATAGAGAACAGGCATCTGAATCCGCTGGTGATCGCAGATATCAGCGAGATGAAGGTTCGCTCGGTTTTAACCTGCGAAGTCATTCACGGTACTTGCCAGAAATGCTACGGCAAGAGCCCTGCGACCGGAAAATTAGTGGATATAGGAGAAGCGGTCGGCATCATCGCGGCACAATCGATCGGGGAGCCGGGAACGCAGCTCACAATGCGTACGTTCCACACAGGAGGAGTTGCCAGCACCGTCATCCTGAAGCCCATTAAGAGCCCGTTTACCGGAAAATTGATAATACCAGATAGCGAGATTCCTAAATTCAGCCTTGAATTGAGCACAGATGAGATTAATCGCATGCGGAAGGAAAACGCCGGCGAAGTCCTGACGTTCAGGATAGGGGATATCGTTCAGATTAAAAACCCTGGATTTTTGGGCGTTGATTCATCAATGGCGAGCAGGACGCTTAAGGCTGGAGAATATATTGAGAAGAAAAAATTAGATGAATACAACAGAAAGATTGATGAGCAGAACAAGAAGTTTGATGAACAAATAAAAGAGATCGACGAGAAGATAGCTTCATTGAAGATCAAGGATGCCGATAAGGCCTTGATCGATAAACAGTTGGACCTCAGGGTTAAGGTCGAAAAACAAAAGAAGGAGAAAGTAGCCGCATCCCAGCAGCCAATTAAGCTAAAGGTTGAGATCGAAAGGGGCGTTTATAAGGATATTGATCTGCCGAAGGTCGAAGAGATTCAGCTCGAGCTCCTGGAGAACGTTACTGCCGGTCAGGTCATAGCGAATATAATCCAGACTGCCAAGAGAAAAGAGCATGCCCATAAGCATGAAAAGACTTTTGAGATGATGGATATAACGAGCGGTCTACCAAGGGTCGTTGAGCTGTTTGAGGCAAGAAAACCCAAAGGGGTAGCCCTCATAGCGGAGACCAGCGGCACGGTGAGCGTAGAAGAGGATGCTGGCAAATACGTTGTTCATGTGCTGCAGGGCGACGGAAGCACAAAAACATACCGTACTATACCGAGAAGCCAGCGGCTCAGGGTTGTTAACGGGCAGAAGATCGAAGCAGGTGAACAGATAACCGACGGGTCCAAAGATCCTCACGATATCCTCAAGGTGGCGGGAGTGCAGGCTGCTCAGCAATACCTTGTGAATGAAGTCCAGAATGTCTATCGCTCCCAGGGTGTTGATATACACGATAAACACATAGAAATAATCGTCCGACAAATGTTCAAAAAGGTAACCATAGTGGAACCTGGCGACACGCAGTTTTTGCCAGGCCAGCTTGTCGATAGACAGGTCTTTGAGCAGGAGAATGACAGGGTGGTTAAGGAAGGAGGCGAGCCAGCGAAGGCTCGGCAGATCCTTCTTGGCATAACCAAGGCGTCACTTGCTACAGATAGTTTTCTCTCAGCGGCTTCATTCCAGGAGACCACCAGGGTTTTGACCGATGCAGCGATTGAGAATAAGGTTGACCCGCTGCTTGGTCTTAAGGAAAACGTGATCATCGGTAAGTCGATTCCTGCCGGAACCGGCATGTCGAGGTACAGGAAGATAGATATAGTCGTGGAAGGCGAGGAAAGGGAAGAGGAAAAGATCCTGCAGGCCCTGACAAAGTGATGAAAATTTATTGACATCTCAGTAAAGTCATGTTAATTTCTTCACCTGTGTTTTTTAAGCGGAAGGTATAAGTTTGCCAACTATTAATCAATTAATTAGAAAAGGAAGGGAGAAGACTTCCAAAAAGCAGAAGACGCCTGCTCTTCGCGGTAATCCTCAGAAGCGGGGGGTTTGCACGCGTGTTTATACCACGACGCCGAAGAAGCCAAACTCTGCGCTTCGGAAGGTCGCAAGAGTCAGGTTAACCAATGGAATGGAAGTAACGGCGTATATACCAGGAGAAGGGCATAATCTTCAAGAACATTCTATTGTATTGATTAGAGGCGGCAGAGTGAAGGACCTGCCAGGAGTTAGGTATAAGATTGTAAGAGCGGCGCTTGATGCGGCTGGGGTTGTAGACAGGAAGAAGAGCCGTTCAAAATATGGTGTTAAGGTAAGTAAGTAAATATTAAGTGGTGAAAAATGCCGAGAAGAGGTTCTGTTAAAAGATTTGAGATGGATCCTGATCCAAAATATAACGATGCGCTTGTCGCTCAGATAATAAACAAGGTGCTTATGTGCGGCAAGAAGGGGAATGCTTATCGAATTGTTTATTCTTGTCTTGAGATCATCGCCAAGAAAACTGGGCAGGACCCACTTTTAATATTCAGAAGGGCGCTTAGCAACAGCAGGCCGCTTTTGGAAGTACGGTCGAGAAGGGTCGGCGGAGCTACATATCAGGTGCCCATGGAGGTACCCGAACGGCGCTCCTTTTCCCTTGCTTTTAGATGGTTGGTTGGCAATACAAGGAAAAGGCGCGAGAAGACGATGGAGGAGAGGCTTGCGGCTGAGATTATGGATGCTGCTAACGGCGTCGGAACTACAGTGAAGAAAAGAGAAGACATACATAAGATGGCTGAGGCAAATAAGGCTTTTGCACATTATCGCTGGTAATTTTTTTAAATGGTATGATTTATGAATCAATCTAATGCAGTGTTGGCAAAAAATTTGATAAATATGGATAGTGATTTTCAGTTAGAGAATACAAGAAATATCGGTATCATGGCCCACATTGATGCTGGTAAGACTACCACCACGGAAAGAATTCTCTATTACACCGGCAAGACGTATAAGATCGGCGAGGTTGACGAGGGTGCTGCAGTCATGGACTGGATGGTCCAGGAGCAAGAGCGCGGCATAACGATTACCTCTGCTGCCACGACATGTTACTGGCGTAATTTTAGAATTAATATTATCGATACGCCCGGCCACGTAGATTTTACAGTTGAGGTAGAAAGGTCACTGCGCGTCCTTGACGGTGCCGTCGCCATTTTTTGTGCGGTTGGTGGCGTTGAGCCGCAGTCCGAGACGGTATGGAGACAAGCTGACCGGTACAGGATTCCTAGGATCGCTTACGTGAATAAGATGGATCGCGTGGGTGCTGATTTCTTTAACGTAGTTAATATGATCTCCGAGAGGCTTAATGCTCATCCCCTGCCAGTTCAGCTGCCTGTTGGCAGTGAAGACAAGTTTAAAGGTATTGTTGATCTGGTGACCATGAAGGCTGTCATATACAGGGATGAACTGGGCACCGAGTTTGAGGAGGTCGAGATACCTGCTGATTTAAAAGAACTGGCCAATAGATACAGGCACGAGCTCATCGAAACACTTGCTATGCTGGATGACGTAATACTCGAGAAGCATCTTGATGATTCGAAAATCTCCAGGAGTGAGATCATAAATGCTATTAGAAAAGTTACGCTTAATAACAGCATCGTGCCGGTATTATGCGGTTCATCCTTTCGAAATAAAGGCGTACAACCGCTTCTTGATGCAATCGTCGATTTTCTTCCGTCACCTATGGATGTGCCTGACGTTGCAGGAGTGAACCCAAAAACGGGTAAGATTGAGAAGAGGGCACGGTCTGATGACGATCCGTTCTGTGCCCTGGCTTTTAAGATTACAACTGATCCATTTGTCGGCAAGCTGACATATCTGAGGGTTTATTCTGGAAGCATCAGCGTTGGCTCCTACGTTTTAAATGCAAATACGGGCGAAAAGGAAAGGATTGGCAGGCTTTTGCAGATGCATGCGAATAAGCGCGAGGAGTTAGATGTGGTTCACGCTGGAGAAATTGCAGCAGCTGTGGGTTTGAAGAAGACCGTGACCGGCCATACGATATGTGACAAGGCGCATCCCCTGATACTGGAATCCATGAAGTTTCCTGAACCGGTGATCTCGGTTGCAATAGAGCCGAAGACAAAGGCGGATCAAAGTAAGCTGTCCTCAGCTTTAGCAAAACTTTCCGAGGAGGATCCGACTTTTAAGGTAAAGATAGACGAAGAGACCGGCCAGACCCTGATCTCAGGGATGGGCGAGCTGCACTTAGAGATAATCGTCGATAGACTTTTGCGGGAGTTCAACGTGAATGCAAACGTCGGCAAGCCACAGGTCGCATACCGCGAGACTATTGCCGCATCAGGAAGGTTTGAGGGTAAGTTCATAAGGCAGACAGGCGGCCGAGGACAGTACGGCCATGTGGTCATTGATATGCAGCCAAATGAGCGCGGAAAAGGTTTTGAGTTTGAAAACAGGATAATCGGTGGAGTCGTGCCTAAAGAATACATCCCGGCAGTCAAACTGGGCATCAGAGACGCACTTGAAAGCGGTGAGTATGCAGGTTATCCGGTTGTTGACATCAAGGCAGCCTTTGTTAACGGTTCTTATCATGAGGTGGATTCTTCGGAGATGGCCTTCAGGATCGCGGCTTCAAAAGCGTTCAAGGATGGCTTTCTGAAGTGCAAGCCGATATTGCTGGAACCCATCATGGAGATAGAGATCGTTGTCCCAGCAGAATATCTTGGTGATGTGATTGGAGACCTCAATTCGAGACGAGGAAGAATTGAGAATATAGATATTCGTGCGGGGGCTCAGGTCATATCCGGATCCGTTCCGCTTTCAGAGATGTTTGGATACGCGACACAGCTCCGTTCACTGACTCAGGGAAGGGGCACATATACGATGCAATTTGATAATTATTCTGAATTGCCAGCAAATCTAGCAAACGAGCTGGTTTCTAAATTTAAGGGAATCTAAGAAATTAGGAGGATAATTAATGGCCAAACAAAAGTTTGAGCGCACCAAACCGCATATGAACATAGGTACAATAGGTCATGTTGACCACGGCAAGACCACGCTCACAGCAGCCATCACGCTGTGTTTAAAGAACACAGGCCAGAATGTAGAGTTCAGGAGCTTTGACTCCATAGATAACGCACCTGAGGAAAAAGAGCGGGGCATAACTATAGCCATAGCACATGTTGAGTACCAGACCAAAAACCGCCACTACGCACACGTGGACTGCCCGGGTCATGCCGACTACATAAAGAACATGATAACAGGAGCTGCCCAAATGGACGGAGCCATACTTGTGGTATCCGCTGCTGATGGCCCAATGCCGCAGACAAGGGAACACATAATCTTGGCCCGCCAGGTTGGAGTCCCATACATCGTGGTCTTCTTAAACAAGTCAGACATGGTAGATGACCCCGACTTAATCGAGATAGTGGAGGAAGAGGTAAGAGAACTCCTGACAAGCTATGAGTTCCCCGGCGATAAGATACCCATAATTGTGGGCAGCGCTCTTAAGGCACTGGAGTGCGGATGCGGTAAGGCTGAGTGCCAGTGGTGCTCGAAGATACTGGAGCTAATGGATGCGGTCGACTCCTACATCCCAACCCCGGCAAGAGATGTTGATAAGCCTTTCTTAATGTCAATTGAGGACGTCTTCACCATCACCGGTAGAGGAACGGTTGTGACCGGCAGGGTGGAGAGAGGCAAGGTCAAGGTGGGAGATAACGTGGAGATAGTGGGCATGAGCCCTGAGATAAAGAAGACCGTTGTGACCGGCGTTGAGATGTTTAGAAAGATGCTTGACTTCGCCCAGGCAGGCGATAACATAGGATGCCTGCTCAGGGGCATAAACAGGATCGAGGTGGAGCGCGGCCAGGTGCTCGCAGCCCCGGGCTCAATAACCCCGCACACCAACTTCAGCGCCCAGGTATATGTGCTCTCCAAGGAAGAGGGAGGTCGTCACACCCCGTTCTTTAACGGCTATCGTCCCCAGTTCTACTTCAGGACTACAGATGTGACAGGTGTTGTAACACTACCATCCGGTGTAGAGATGGTCATGCCAGGGGATAACACCGAACTCCCTGTTGAGCTCATAACACCGATAGCCATGGAAGAAGGACTGCGCTTTGCAATACGTGAAGGCGGCAGGACGGTAGGTGCTGGTAAGATAATTAGGATATCGAAGTAGGATAGAGAAAACGGAGGAGTAGTTGGCTAAAAACAGCCAAAAGATCAGGATCAGGCTAAAAGCATATGATCATGAGATTATTGATAAGTCAGCAAGGAAGATAGTAGAGACTGCGCTTGAATCGGGGGCGAAAGTATCCGGGCCAATCCCCCTGCCTACGCGGAGGAGCATGTATTGTGTGATAAGATCGCCTCATGTGGACAAGGATTCAAGAGAACAATTTGAAATACAGACGCATAAGCGGTTAATCGATATTATTGACCCAACACCCAAAACGGTTGACTCGCTTATGAGAATAAATCTTCCTGCTGGTGTTGATATAGAAATAAAGCTGTAGGTCCAGGAGATTTACCAGGTGAAGGCTCTTATAGGTACTAAGGTTGGAATGACGCAAATATTTAATGAAGATGGTACTGCGGTGCCAGTGACGGCTATTGAAGTCATGCCAAATGTTGTGACAGGTCTCAGGACCACCGCAAAAGATGGATATGAAGCCGTGCAACTGGGCTACGAGGAAGTTTCAGAGAAGAAAATCGCGAAGCCGGTAGTAGGACAGTTCAAAAAGAATAACCTCAAACCCATGAGGCACCTGGAGGAAGTTCGGGTTGAGAGCGTATCCGATTATAGGATAGGGCAGAAGATAAAGGCAGGAATTTTCAAGATTGGAGATTCGGTGAAAGTGACCGGCATCTCCAAAGGAAAGGGATTTGCTGGAGTTGTAAAAAGATATCACTTCAAGGGAGGGCCTGCGTCGCACGGATCGATGTTTCATCGCGCACCTGGTTCAATTGGGGCGAGCTCCTTTCCTTCAAGAGTAGATAAAGGAAAGAAGCTTCCTGGAAGAATGGGCGGTCGCCAGGTCACCTCACTGAACCTGAAGGTAACACAGGTTGATGAAGCCAAAAATATCTTGCTGCTATCCGGAAGTGTTCCTGGCCCACGCGGGGGCATAGTTTTGATCAAGGAAGCATAGGTAACTGGAGAAATTTATGGCAAACGTGGACATAGTTGACATAAAAGGCAATAAGGTCGGGACCTATAAAATGAATGACATAGTGCTTAAAGAGGGCAATAAAGAAGCACTTCTAATAGAGGTTATTAAGTGCAAACTTGCTAACCGCAGGTCTGGAACCCATAAAACAAAAGGCAGGAGTGAGGTATCAGGCGGCGGAGCAAAACCATGGAGACAGAAAGGGACTGGCAGGGCAAGGGCCGGCTCGAATCGTTCTCCTATCTGGAGGGGTGGTGGAACTGTGTTTGGCCCGACACCTAGAGATTATTCTTATAATGTTCCCAAGAAAAAGGTGAAAAAAGCTAAGGCTATTGCGCTTATGAACAAGGTTAACGAGAGCAGTCTCATCATCGTGGATGATATTAAGTTCGAAAAGCCAAGCACTAAATCTGCTGTTGAGTTTTTGAAAAATATTGGATGTGACAGAAAATCCCTGGTTATTGTCGGCAGGGATGATATAAATACGGTCCTTTCCTTCAGGAACCTGAGGAATGTGGTCATGCTTCCGATTGATATGATTAACGCTTATGACATTTTGAATTGCGAGAAGATGATAGTACCACAATCCCTGATGGATGACGTTAAGAGGATGTGTGCTCAATGAGAGATCCTAGAGATATTATTTTAAGGCCAGTTATAACAGAAAGAAGCTATGCCCAGGCTGATAAGAATAGATATTCTTTTATCGTGGACCGTCGGGCCAGGAAGACTGAGATCAAGAAGGCTATTGAGGATATTTTTAAGGTAAAAGTTCTGGACATCAGCACGATGATCGTTAAAAGAAAACCTTTGCGCCGTCCTAGTCGAAGAGGTCAGACCCTGGGTTATACTTCCGAACAGAAGAAGGCGGTAGTCAGGCTTCGTATGGGCGATAAGATTGAGGTGTTTGAGAACAGATGAACAGTAGTTTTTGGAGGGTAAGTTGACCATAAAGAAATATAATCCCACCTCTCCCGGAAGAAGGTCTGCGACAGTTTCGGAATTTGACGATATAACCAGGGATCGACCCGAGAAGTCACTAACCTCTGAATTGAAGAAGAAAGCAGGCAGAAATGTCCATGGCAGGATAACTATGAGACATTTGGGTGGTGGTCATAAGAGAAAATACAGGTTGATAGATTTCAAGCGGAGCAAGGACGATATACCAGCTAGGGTGGCTGCCATCGAGTACGATCCCAACCGTTCTTGCAGGATTGCGTTGCTTCATTATATCGACGGAGAGAAAAGGTACATACTTGCTCCTAAGAACCTGAAGGTCGGGGACGAGGTCATATCGGGAGAGAAGGTTGATGTGAAACCCGGCAGCTGCATGCCGCTTAGGAATATACCGACCGGAACCTTTATCCACAGCGTGGAGCTGTATAAAGGAAGAGGAGGTCAGCTGGCCAGGTCAGCGGGTTCATCCGTCCAGCTCCTCGCTAAGGAAAACAAAATTGCTCAGCTGAGGTTACCTTCTGGTGAAGTAAGAGTGGTGAGCGTAAACTGCAGAGCATCAATAGGGCAGGTAGGTAACGAAGAGCATGAGATCATATCGCTGGGTAAAGCCGGTAGAAGTCGTATGCTTGGGATCAGACCAAGTGTGCGGGGTGTTGCCATGAACCCACATGACCATCCACTTGGCGGTGGCGAGGGTAAATCCAGTGGCGGTAGGCACCCCTGCAGCCCATGGGGAATGCCGTCAAAAGGCTACAGGACCAGAAAGAAGAATAAACCGAGTAGTCGGTTAATAATAAGAAGAAGGACTAGTTAGGAGAGGTTGAGTGTCTAGATCTGTTAAAAAAGGACCCTATATCGATACTGTGTTATTGAAAAAGATATTGGACCTTAACGTGAAAAATGAAAAAAAAGTAGTAAAGACGTGGGCAAGAGATTGCACTATCAGCCCAGAAATGGTTGGTCATACAATTGCAGTCCATGATGGTCGAAAACATGTGCCTGTTTTCGTCTCTGAGAGCATGGTTGGACATAAGCTTGGGGAGTTCGCTCCAACGCGAACCTTCAGATCACACGGTCATCATACTGAAAGATCAGCGGCGCTGAAATAGGTTTTCATACCTGGAGGGTTGTTTGGAAGCAAGGGCAATTGCTAAATATATAGGAATATCGCCGAGAAAAGCAAGAATGGTGATTGACAACATTCGCGGGCTTGATGTTGATAGGGCTATTGATGTTTTGGATTTCACAAACAGGGCTGCAGCTAAGGAGATTAAAAAGGTTGTGCAAGCCGCAAGGGCAAATATCATCAGTAAGAATAAGGATGTGAAAGTTGATGAGTCCAGGCTCTATATTTCAAGGGCATATGTGGATGAAGGGCCAACTTTAAAGAGATTTCAGCCAGTTTCAAGAGGCCGAGCATTCAAGATAAGAAAGAGGGCTTGTCATATAGCTGTTTACGTATCTGAGAGGAAGGTAGGTTAATTTGGGTCAAAAAGTTAGCCCAATAGGGATGAGGGTCGGTTTAACAAGGGATTGGGAATCCAGGTGGTTTGCGACTTCGCATTACAAAGATAACCTGATCGAGGACATAAATATCAGAAAATTTCTACAGTCCAGTCTCATTGATGCTGCAGTCTCCAGCATTGAAATTGAAAGAGCTGCAGACAGGGTAAAAGTTGATATATTTACCGCTAGACCTGGCATTGTGATCGGTAAAAAAGGCAACAATATAAACGAACTGCGCCAAATACTTGAGCGGATGACCAGTAAGCAGTTACAGATAAACATACAGGAGATTAAAAAGCCTGAGCTTAACGCAAGGCTTATTGCGCAGAGTATTGCTCAACAGCTTGAGAGCCGTGTTTCTTATAGAAAGGCCATGAAGAAGGCAGTAGCTGCTGCACTTCGTGCCGGCGCAAAGGGCATAAGGGTACAGTGCGGAGGCAGGTTGGCTGGTGCTGAAATGGCTCGAAGGGAGTGGTATCGTGAAGGAAGAGTTCCTTTGCATACCATTCGTGCAAATATTGATTACGGTACGTACCAGGCACACACAACATTCGGGTGTATTGGAGTTAAGGTGTGGGTCTACCTGGGAGACGTGAAGGCAAGCGGAGAAAAAGAGAGCGTGAAACCGCCGGTTGAAACCATAAGTGATGTTGAATCATATGAGGAAACTGAAACTGAAACTGAAACTGAAGCCGCTCTGTCCTCAGGGAAGGAAGATGAGATAGAAGATGTTGTTACCGAAACGAGTTAAGCATAGAAAAGAACAAAGAGGGAAGATGAAAGGGGTCTCGGTAGCTGGCTCCAAACTTGCCTTTGGAGATTACGGGCTGCAGGCGATGGAGCCTGCCTGGATTACGAATAGGCAGATCGAAGCTGCCAGGATAGCTATCACCAGGTTTATAAAACGAGGTGGGAAGGTGTGGATAAATATATTCCCAAGTAAACCTGTTACGAGAAAACCGGCTGAAACCAGAATGGGCAGTGGTAAAGGTACACCGGAGGGATGGGTTGCAGTGGTGCGACCCGGCAGGATCATGTTTGAGCTGGCAGGAGTTCCTGAAGCCGTCGCCAGGGAAGCCTTAAGGCTGGCAAGCCATAAGTTACCCATTAAAAGTAAGATTATTACGATTAAAGATTTGGGCGGTGAGCTTTAATGAAGCTTGACGAGTTAAAGGAATTGACTGATGAGGAGTTAAACCAGAAGCTTCTTGAGGCGAAGAAGAACCTTTTTAACCTGAGGTTTCAACTTGCCACGGGGCAACTTGATAATTACGCCAGGATCAAGGCTGCAAAAAAGGATATCGCAAGGGTATATACGGTTAAAAAACAAAAAGAGTTAAGTGCAGGGAACCAGGTATAGTTCGGAGGTATTTAAAGTTGAGGAATAAGCGTAAGGTTAGGCAGGGAAGAGTAGTTAGCACTGATATGGCGAAGACGGTTGTCGTGGCTGTTGAGACGAGCTTCCAGCACCCGTTATATAAAAAGATATTGTCAAAGACCAGGAAGTTCAAAGCGCACGATGAAGACCAGAAGTGCGGCGTAGGCGATCTGGTTTCCATAATGGAGACAAGACCTTTATCAAATACGAAAAGATGGAGGGTTGTGGAGATTGTCGAGAAAGCCAGATGATCAAGGTAGGCAAAGCTCGATTTTCAGGAGATTCTAAATGATACAGCAACAAACCAGATTAAACGTAGCCGATAATACAGGCGCAAAAGAGATACAATGCATAAAAGTGCTGGGTGGCACGAGGAGAAGGTATGCAAGAGTGGGCGACATCATAGTGGCTTCCGTGAAGAGCGCTTCCCCCACTGGAGTTGTCAAGGAGCACGAAGTGGTAAAAGCAGTGGTGGTGAGGACGCGCAAGGAGTACAGAAGAAAAGACGGCAGTTATATAAGGTTTGATGATAATGCCGCAGTTATAATAAACGAGCAGAACAATCCAATGGGCACTCGTATTTTTGGACCGGTAGCCAGGGAGTTGCGCGAAAAGAAATTTATGAAGATCGTTTCCCTTTCGCCGGAGGTAATTTGATGGATAGGAAATTTGATAGGTTTAAGATAAAAAAGGGCGATAAAGTTCATATCATAACAGGTAAGAATGCAGGCAAAGAAGGTAAAGTGCTCAGGATAAGGCCCAAGAAGAATTTCGTGTACGTGGAAGGCGTTAATATGATTAAAAGGCACACGAAACAGAAGAGCCAGAAACAGCCTGCAGCCATCATCGAAAAAGAGGGCCCGATGGATATTTCAAACGTGATGCTCATCTGCTCCTCGTGCAATAAGCCGACGAGGGTTAGATACGAAATGTTAGATGACGGGGGAAAGGGTCGCCTTTGCAAGAAGTGCGATAACGTTATTGCTTAGGTTTTGTGGAGGAGAATTTGACTCGATTGAAGGATTTATACCAGAAGGAAATTGTTCCAGAAATGATGAACAGGTTTTCATATAAGAATAAGATGCAGGTTCCTAAGATTTATAAAGTTGTCGTCAATGTAGGGGTTGGCAGCGCGAAACAGGAACCGAAGCATCTCGATAACGCAGTGAGCGAGCTTTCGATGATAACAGGGCAGAAACCGGTAGTTACCAGAGCAAGGAAATCGATTGCTGGTTTTAAGCTGCGAGAGGGAATGAAAATAGGCTGCAAGGTGACCCTCAGGGGTGAGCGAATGTATGAGTTCCTGGATAGGTTGCTCAGTGTGAGTCTGCCGCGAATCAGGGATTTCAGGGGACTCTCTCCTCGATCCTTTGATGGTAGGGGAAATTATAATATCGGAATTACTGAGCAGTTGATTTTTCCTGAAGTGGACTATGATAAGGTTGAAGCAATAAGAGGAATGAACATAACGATAGCAACCACAGCCAATAGCGATGAAGAAGCTTTTGAGCTTTTGAGTAGTTTTGGTTTTCCGTTCAGGAAACAGGCTTAATTTTAACGGAGGTTAGGAATTGGCGAAAAAATCGCTTATAGCAAAAGCGAGTAGGGTTCCAAAATTCAGAGTCAGGGCGTATCACAGATGCCAGCGGTGCGGAAGACCGCGGGCTTATTTCAGAAAATTTGGTTTATGTAGAATTTGTTTGAGGGAGCTCGCCCTGGAGGGCAGGATTCCGGGTCTTAAAAAAGCCAGTTGGTGACAGGAGGCTTGATATAAATGATGATCGATCCGATTGCGGATATGCTTACAAGGATAAGAAATGCCAATAAGGCTGAACAGGCTATTGTGGATATTCCTTCATCAAGGATGAAGGTAGAGATAGCAAGGATTCTGAACAGTGAAGGTTACATCGACTCTTATGAGGTGATAAAAAGCAACCCGCAGGATATTTTGCGAATCAAGCTTAAGCAGTATAAGGATAAAAGGAAGGCCTTAGCGGGGATTAAGAGGATTAGCAAACCTGGCAGAAAAGTCTATGTGAATAAAAATGATATACCAAAGGTATTAAGTGGTCTGGGTATCGCCATTATCTCCACCCCACAGGGCGTGCTGACTGATTCTGAGGCCAGGCTAAAAGGAGTGGGCGGGGAAGTAATATGTTTTGTATGGTAGTTTTCCCAACGTTAGAGGTGCGGATTGTCAAGGATAGGTAGAAAGTTAATACCAGTACCAGCTGGAGTTGAAGTTAATATAGATGGCCAGCACATTTCGGTTAAGGGACCCAAGGGTGAGCTGTCGCTTGATGTCCAGAGCCCGATCAAAGTGATCAGGGAGGACAACATAATCAGGCTTGAGAGAAGCTCGGATTCCAAGTACGAGAAGTCGCTCCACGGGCTTTACAGAAGTCTCATTAACAATATGGCTGTAGGAGTGAGCGACGGATTTTCAAAGACACTGGAGATTGTGGGCACGGGTTATAGAGCTACTAAGAGCGGCAAAAAGCTGGAAATTCTGGTGGGATATTCCCACCCGGTGATTTTCGAGGAAAATGCCGGGATTACGTTTGAAGTCCCGAATCAGACTACCATCACGGTCAAGGGGATTGACAAACAGCTGGTCGGTGAGATTGCTGCGGAGATAAGATCGGTCAGAAAGCCCGAACCTTATAAGGGTAAAGGGATAAGATACCAGGGAGAATATGTCCGCAAAAAAGTCGGCAAGACGGGTGCGTAAGGTCTTTTAGAAAGGGAAGTAAAAATTAGATTATGATCGAGAACAAGGTACTGAAAAAAGAAAAGAGACATCGCAGAGTATCCCTTAAGATTTCAGGTACGCCGATAAGGCCGCGACTTTTCGTGTTCAGGAGCAATCGTCAGATTGTAGCTCAGATAATTGATGACACCAGGGCGCACACGATTTTGGCATACTCATCCATGAACCTGCCCGGTGATGTTAAAAGCGAAAAGGGCAGTATGTACATGGCTAAAGAGGTCGGCAGGAGAATTGCGGAGAAAGCGCTAAAAGCAGGAATCACCGAGGTCGTTTTTGATAGAGGCGGTAATCTTTACCACGGCAGAGTTAAGGCTTTGGCTGATGGTGCTCGCGAGGGCGGTTTAAAGTTCTAGCATTTTGGAGGTTTGTGTGGCAGGAGCAGTGACTTTGGAAAAAGAACTTGAAGAGCGAATTATTGAGATAAACAGATGTGCCAAGGTAGTCAAGGGTGGCAGAAGGTTTTCGTTCAGCGCACTGGTTGCTGTCGGTGATGGCAGCGGTCATGTTGGTGTTGGTTTTGGCAAGGCAAACGAGGTGCCCATGGCCATACAAAAAGCGTTGAATAATGCTAAAAAAGATATGTTCCTGGTACCATTACGCGGGGCAACTATAACGCATGAGATCATGGGTCATGCGGGAGCGGGAATGGTTTTCATCAAACCCGCAGCTCCTGGTACAGGAGTTATCGCAGGTGGGCCTGTACGCGCCGTTCTGGAACTTGCTGGCGTTAAAGATATATTGACTAAATCGATCGGCAGCTCAAATGCACTGAATATGGTTCGTGCTACCGTTGATGGGCTCAGGAAGCTGAAGGGTATTGCAGAACAGGGTGTTTCCATAGATATGGAGAATACGGAGGTTTAATGGATCTTAGTAGTTTAAAAGCCCCCAAAGGTGCCAGCAAATCTGTTAAGAGAGTTGGGAGAGGATTGTCTTCTGGACACGGCAATACCAGTGGACGTGGTAATAAAGGCCAGAAACAGAGATCTGGTGCGAAGATAAAAATGGGCTTTGAGGGCGGTCAGATGCCGCTTCAAAGGAGAATTCCGCATCTGCGTGGTTTCAAGCCGATAAACAGGAAAGAATTTGCGGTTGTAAATGTCGGCGATCTGGACAGATTTGAAGACGGTGCGACGGTAACTCCCCAGGAGTTAAAAGAAAAAGGTCTGATTGAAAAGGACAAGCTGCCCATAAAAGTACTGGGTGATGGCGAGATCGCTAAAAAAATTGCCGTGAAGGCAAATGCATTTAGCGCAAAGGCCAGACAAAAGATCGAAGCTGCTGGCGGCAGTGTTGAGGTGCTTTAGTGTTCAGGTTGTTACGCAACATTTTCAAAATTAGGGATATCCGCAACAAAGTTCTATTTACTCTTTTCATATTGCTGGTGTACAGACTTGGTGCGAGCATCCCGATTCCGGGCATTGACCTGAAGCAGATTCAGCATTTCTTTGAAGAAGGTATTTTTGGGTTTCTTGACCTCTTCAGCGGTGGGGCTATGTCAAATTTTGCAGTTTTTTCCCTTGGCATCATGCCGTACATCACTTCATCGATCATAATGCAACTTTTGCAGATGGTCATTCCCAGGATTGAGCAGTTGGCAAAGGAAGGCGAGTCCGGCCGCAAGAAAATACAGCAGATATCCAGGTACATGACCGTTGGCCTTGCACTGTTCCAGTCAACCACAATGGTCTTTTTTTTCAGAGGCGCAATAAAGGATTTCACTTTGATGAACATCACCCTAATGATAGCCACGCTGACGGCAGGAACAGCGCTGATCATGTGGCTCGGTGAGTTGATTACCCAAAAAGGGATTGGTAACGGTATATCGTTAATTATCTTTACGAGCATTATTTCCCGTTTTTTACCGGCAATCGTGCAAATGTTCAGGGTGTGGGAGACCAATATCGTCAGGATCATAATAATGGGAGTCCTTGCGGTTGCGGTCATCGCTGGAATAGTAATAATGACGCAGGGTGAGAGGAAAATAACGGTTCAGTACGCAAAGCAGGTGAGGGGCCGCAGGATATATGGCGGGCGCGGGACCTATATTCCGATGAAGGTAAATACCGCTGGTGTAATTCCTGTAATTTTTGCATCCTCATTCCTCCTATTCCCGGCGATGATCGCCAGGTTTTTACCGTATCCCTGGCTTCAGACGTTTGCAAACATACTCTCTCCCGGGGCGAGAAATGAGATTAACTGGATTTATATAGCGCTTTATGCGGTCCTTATAGTCGCATTTACCTATTTTTACTCTGCGATCGTGTTTAACCCGCTGGACATTGCGGATAACTTCAGGAAGTACGGTGGTTTTGTCCCCGGGATCAGGCCGGGCAAGCCAACGGCGAATCATTTGAGCCGTATATTGAACAGAATAACATTACCAGGGTCGATATTCTTAGCGATTATTGCGGTTTTGCCTGAGATCCTATATGCGACGCTCGGCATACCGTTCAGATTTGGGGGAACATCACTGATAATAGTGGTTGGTGTCGCACTGGAGACCATGAAGGCTCTTGAGTCGCAGCTGATAATGCGCGATTACGAAGGTTTTTTGAAATGATCCTGGTGATTTTTGGTCCCCCTGGGGCGGGGAAGGGAACGCAGTCCAGGCTCATTGCCGACAAGCTAAAAATTTTGCACATTTCGACGGGTGATATCCTGCGTGATGCCACGCAGAGGCAGACGGAACTCGGCAAGAAGGCCAGTAGTTATATGGAAGCTGGGGAACTTGTGCCGGATGAGCTGGTACGCGAGATGATACTTGAGCGGATCAAGAAGCCCGATGTGAGTGCGGGGTTCATCCTGGACGGTTATCCTAGAAATGTAAACCAGGCTATGGAGTTAGACAGAATGCTGGGATCGCTCTCGAAGAAGATAGATCTGGTGGTGAATATTGTTATATCGGATGAGGAGATAATCAGGCGCCTTACCGGGAGGAGGGTCTGCGATCTGTGCGGCAGGGTTACACATGTTGAGTATGAACCACAGTTGGATTCGGACGTATGTGATGTCTGCGGGGGAGAGCTGAAAACGAGGACGGATGATAGCCTGGAAGCTATAAAGAACCGGCTTAAGGTTTATTACAGTCAGACGCTTCCCGTTCTGGACCATTACAGGGCAAAGGGCATCGTGAGGGATGCAAATGGACGGGGAGAGAAGAACAATATTTTTTCTGAGATTATTGGTTTGATTAAAGAATAATGATCGCTGTACGCTCAAAAAAGGAGATAGCCAGGATAGCTGAAGCTGGTAAGATAGTGGCGGAGATCCTGGAGATAATTAGCAAGAATATTATGCCAGGCGTTTTAACAATAAGCCTGGATGAGATATCTGAAAACATAATAATGAAAAGGGGTGCTCGACCCGCATTTAAGGGCTACCGCGGTTTCCCTAAAACCGTCTGTGTGGAGATAAACGAAGTGGTTGTGCACGGCATTCCGGATGATACACATCTTAAAGAGGGTGATATCGTCGGAATTGATGTTGGAGTGCAGAAGTCAGGCTATTTTGCTGATGCAACAGTTACCTTTCCGGTTGGTGATGTTGACGATAGGGCAAAGCGGCTGATTGAGGTGACCAGGGAATCGCTTTACGAGGGGATTAGCAAGTGCATTGAGGGAAATCGTATTTCGGATATTTCCCATGCAATACAATTATTGGCTGAGTCAAACGGATTTTCGGTGGTAAAGAATTATGCAGGTCATGGTATAGGGACGCGGATGCACGAGGAACCGCAGATATTGAACTATGGTCCTGCAAACGTCGGACCAGAGATCAAGAGCGGGATGGTTTTTGCCATTGAGCCGATGGTCAATGAAGGCTATGATGCTACTGAGGTCTTGAGCGATGGGTGGACGGTGGTTACGAAGGATAGGAAGCTGTCTGCTCATTTCGAGCATACGGTAGCTGTTAACGACGGTAGACCGTTAATTTTAACCGAATTTTGTTGATATATATACGTCTGGTTGATAAAATATCGCTTTGCGTTTTTAGCAACCGAAAGGAGTTAAAAGATCGCAAAGAAAGAAGATTCGATAGAAGTTGAAGGAAAGGTTTTAGAAACGCTGCCAAATGCAATGTTCAGGGTCGAGCTGGATAACGGGCATAAAGTGCTGGCACACATCTCCGGAAAGATGCGGATGCACTACATCAGGATCTTGCCTGGTGACCGGGTTGTGATTGAGCTTTCGCCTTATGACCTTTCCAGGGGTCGGATACTTTATAGGTATAAATAGGAGTTATGATGAAGGTAAGACCATCGGTAAAGAAGATATGTGAAAAATGTAAGATCATAAAACGTGAGGGTAAGGTGCGGGTAATCTGCACCAATCCACGCCATAAACAGAAGCAGGGTTAGGCTTAGGAGGAGAGTTTGGCTCGAATAGCTGGAGTAGACATACCTAGGGATAAACATGTCGAGGTAGCGCTTACATATATATATGGGGTTGGGCAGCCGCAGGCGAAGAAAATTCTGGATGCTGCGAACATCAAGGGAGATGTCCAGGTAAAGAACCTAACCGATGATGAAGTTAATAAGATAAGAGATTACATCAATCAAAACCTGAAGGTAGAGGGCGACCTGAGGCGCGAGATCTCGCAGAACGTAAAAAGATTAATGGAGATAGGTTCATATAGAGGACTTCGCCACAGGAGAGGGCTGCCGGTTCGCGGTCAGAGAACGCACACAAATGCGCGTACCAGAAAAGGAAAGCCCAAGACAGTCGGAATAAAGCACAAGAAGTAAATTCTTATAGTTTAGTTACAGGAGGTTAAACAACTTGCCAAAACCAGCAAGTACGGGAAAGAAAAAAGTTACCAGGAAAAAAGTTAAGAAGAACATATTATATGGAGCTGCTCACATACAATCAACTTTTAATAATACGATCGTAACCATAACCGACCAGGAAGGGAATACCATCTCCTGGGGCAGTGCTGGAAGCCTTGGGTTCAAGGGATCGCGCAAAAGCACGCCCTTTGCTGCTCAGATGGCTGCTGAGTCGGCTGCGAAAAAGGCCCAGGAGCACGGATTAAAAAAGGTGGATGTGTTCGTGAAAGGTTCAGGTTCAGGTAGAGAAACAGCCATCAGGTCATTGCAAGCTGCGGGTCTGGAGGTTGGAGCCATTAATGATATCACTCCGATCCCGCATAACGGATGCAGGCCAAAGAAGAGAAGGAGGGTCTAGTTGGCCAGAAACATTGAGCCTGCATGTAAAATTTGCAGGAGGGAAAAAGATAAACTTTTTTTGAAGGGCGAGAGATGCTTGACAGAAAAATGTGCGTTAACTAGACGTCCTTACCCGCCGGGTGAGAGGGGTCATACTCGTCCGCGCGAGACCGGGTACCTGATTCAGCTCCGCGAGAAGCAGAAGGCAAAGCGCTATTACGGTCTCATGGAGAAACAGTTTCACAATACATATAAGAAAGCCACAAGGCAAAAAGGCATTACGGGAGAGAATCTATTACGGCTGCTTGAGATGAGGCTTGATAATGTTGTCTATCTGCTTGGACTTTCAATGTCCAGGGACCATGCCAAGCAGCTGGTCAGCCACGGTCATATTATGGTAAATGACAGAAAGACGGATGTACCCTCATATCAGCTCAAGCCAAATGACGTTGTACAGGTTGTTGAAAAGAGCAGACAGCTTGACCAGATCGCTGCTTCGCTTGAGAGCAGCTCATCACATGAAAGGCCCCAGTGGTTGGAATTTGATAAACAAAATTTAAAAGGTACCGTGCTTCGTCCGCCTACCAGGGGCGAGATTACCGTTCCCATTAGTGAACAGTTGATCGTGGAATTGTATTCTAAGTAATTCTAAGGGGGAAACGTTAGTGTTAACAATGCAAAAACCTGAGGTTAAGATAGAAAAGCTGGACGGGAATGAAGGCCTGTTCGTGATCGAACCGTTAGAGCAGGGGTTCGGTCATACCCTTGGCAACTCCTTGAGAAGGGTACTGCTTTCTTCAATTCAAGGCGCGGCCATAACCTCGATAAAAATAGATGGCGTGCTTCATGAATTCTCCACGATCGATGGAGTTAAGGAAGATACTACCGAACTCATATTAAATTTGAAGAGGGTCGTCGTGGATTGCATGTCGGAGGAGCCCGTAAAGATGCAGCTTTCCAAGATGGGGCCAGGAGACGTGTTAGCAGGCGATGTCGATGCTCCGAGTGAGATAGAGATTATTAATAAAGATCTTTACCTTGCCCATCTTGAGGATAAAGCAAAACTCGAAATTGAGATGACCGTAAAGAGGGGCCGTGGTTATTTGACAGCAGATGAGAATAAGACCGGAGAGGAGTCCATCGGTGAGATACCAATCGATTCGATATTTTCACCAGTAATCCGCGTTAACTATGAGGTGACCGAAACCAGGGTCGGTCAGAGGACCGACTTTGATAAATTAGCGGTACACGTAAGGACAAATGGCAGCATATCACCAAAAGATGCTTTAAGTCAGGCGGCCAAAATAGTAAATGAACACATGGTTCTTTTAATTGATATCTCAGAAAAAAGCGAAGAGGAAAAGGTGTTCGAGGGACCTGATAATGTACAGGCTGATGATTCGCTGCCTCCGATCGAGGAGCTGGAGCTTTCCGCCAGGTCATTCAATTGCCTTAAGCGCGAGGGAATCGATACTGTAGGCAAGCTTATCACTTATTCCGAGCAAGATCTATTGGATATCAAGAATTTTGGACAGAAATCGATCGAAGAGGTCAAGGAGAAGTTGAATAACATGGGCCTCTCATTGAGAGAATAAGAGAAGGGAAAGATTTAGTTATGGTAAAGCCCAAAAAAGGCAGAAGACTGGGCGGCGATAGTGCTCATCAGAAGGCGATCATAAGGAATCTAGCCCTTTCTTTGATTGAGTACGAAAGGGTGAAGACCACTGAGGCAAAGGCCAAGATGGCAAGAATGCTGGTCGAGCGCGTAGTCCATGTAGCGAAAAAAGGAGACCTGGCCTCAAGACGTAGATGTATTCAGATTTTAGGCAGCGCAAAAGGGGCAAAGAAGCTGGTCGAGGAGATCGCACCAAAATACGCGGATATGTCAAGCGGTTACACAAGGATAATCAAGATTGGTAACCGACTTGGTGATAATGCGCCGATAGTTTTTTTAGAGTTTGTTTGATTGATAATTTACTATTTATGCCAAATTACATGTTGGTTGTAGAGTATGATGGCAGTAATTACAGCGGTTTTCAAAAGCAGCCAGGTTTAAGGACTATAGAAGACGAGATCGTTGGAAACTTAATAAGAATTCTGCAGGAAGTTGTGAAGATTGCTTATGCTGGCAGGACAGATGCAGGAGTTTCAGCAACCAGTCAGGTCGTCAGCTTCAAAACGCGGAAGCTTTTGGAAGAGAGAAGGTTTCGCTGGTCGCTTAACTCGCTTCTTCCTGAAGATATAGTGGTTAAGTCAGTGCAGGAGGTTCCGCCGGAATTTCACGCAAGGCGTTCGGCAAGGTATCGCGAGTACACATACTATATATTAAATAGAGGTTATCCGAGCGCGTTTGGCAGGCGATACCTTTTTGAGATAAGAAAGCTGGATATTGAAGCCATGATCTGTGGTGCTAACTATCTTGTTGGCAGGCATGATTTCAGGTCGTTTTGCAAACCGAGCTCAAGTGGAAGGAATACGATAAGGGAGCTTGTCTCAGTAACCTGTAAACGAGAGTCTGATTTTGTGATTTTAGCCTTTAAGGCTAATTCATTTTTGCACCAGATGGTCAGGATGATGGTTGGCGCAATATTGAGAGTTGGCCTTGGCGAAGCCCTACCGGAGGATATACGTGATCTGCTAAGCAGAAAGCAGCCAGCAGCACTGTGCAGCCCGGTTGAGCCACAGGGTCTCTTCCTGACCGGTGTGGAATATTGATCAGAATTTCTTATTAGTTAAGCAAGAAAAGTTTATCGGAAAAAGGTAGAAATGAAGACATATGTTACTAAGATAAAGGATATAGAGAGAAAATGGTATCTGGTGGATGCCGCAGGCCAGACGCTTGGCAGGCTTTGCAGCAAGGTAGCAACTATATTGATGGGCAAGAACAAACCCATTTTCACCAATAACCTGGATGTGGGTGATTTTGTGATCATTATAAATGCTGAGAAGATAATTTTGAGGGGCAGGAAAGCAGACGAGAAAAAATATATTCACCACACGGGTTACCCGGGTGGGTTAATCGAGGAAAAGTACGCATCGCTTTTAGCTCGCAAGCCCGAGTTTGTGGTGGAGAAGGCTGTTAAAAATATGTTGCCTAAAAACAGGCTTGGCAGGGCAATGTTCAAAAAGTTAAATGTATATCGCGGCAATTCACATCCTCATCAAGCGCAAAAGCCGATAGCGATAGACATTTAATTCGAAGAGGTTACTGGAGGACGATTTGACTGAGCAATTGATTTATTCGGGGACGGGTAGAAGAAAGACTGCGGTCGCAAGGGTGTTTCTCAAGCCCGGAGAGGGAAAGATATCAGTAAACAATGAGGATTTCGCAGCTTATTTTAAGCAGGAGCTCTTGATCAGACAGGTAAAGTTGCCCCTGGTTCTGACGGGGACTGAGAAGAGTTATGATGTTAACATCAAGGTCGTCGGTGGAGGTTCCCATGGGCAGGCTGAGGCTGTTGTGCACGGAATTTCAAGAGCGCTGCTAAATGTTGATGAGTCCCATAGAGCTATATTGAGAAAAGAAGGTCTTCTGACGCGAGATCCCCGCATGAAGGAACGCAAAAAGTATGGCTTGAAAAAAGCAAGGAAGAGACCACAGTTTACGAAACGTTAATTAACGTTGGTCGGGTGATTGGAGGTAATTTTGCGTCGCCTTTTTGGAACTGACGGCGTTAGGGGTGTGGCAAACAGAGACCTTACTCCAGAGCTTGTCTTCAAAATAGGTTTTGCTGGTGCTGAGGTAATTGCTGGCAGAAGTTCAAGACACCGAATACTGCTCGCAAGGGATACCAGGCCATCCGGTTACATGCTTGAGGACGCGCTGTCATCAGGATTGTGTTCCGCTGGTGCTGATGTCTTCAAAGCCGGTATACTTTCGACCCCTGCTGTCTCATATCTGACTCGCACTCAAAGTTTTGATGCCGGTGTGATGATTTCAGCTTCGCATAATCCGGTAGAGGATAACGGCATCAAGTTTATCTCGAACAACGGCATGAAGCTTTCCGATGATATTGAGGAGCAGATCGAGGAAATCATCGATTCCGGTCTCAAAGCTTTTAAAAGACCTGTTGGCACCAATATTGGAAAATTTTATGATTATCCTGATGCAATCAGTGTATATTCTGACTACCTGTTGTCTATTTTTAATATTGATCTATATGGTATGAGGATTTCGCTAGATTGTGCGAACGGATCGGCAGCAAATATAGCACCCGCGCTTTTTTTAAAGCTTGGTGCTGAGGTACAGGCTCATAACGTTGATCTGGGCGGGTCTGAAATTAACAAGGATTGCGGGTCAACGCATCCGCAGGCTATTCAACACATCACCGTTGAAGACAGGTCTGACGTTGGACTAACCTTTGATGGCGATGCGGACAGGTGCCTGCTGGTTGATCACGAAGGTCAGCTTTTGGATGGAGACCATATCCTTGCGATGAGTGCGCTGTATTTTAAGAAAAAGGGAATGCTGGCCGGGGACGTTGTGATTTCCACAGAGATGGCGAATATGGGTCTTGAGATCGCGCTCGGCGGGAAACAGATTTCACTTATCAGGACAAGGGTTGGCGACAGGTATGTTCTGGAGGAGATGCTAAAGGTCGGTTCGAATTTAGGGGGAGAGCAGTCGGGTCATATAATTTTTCTGGATCGCGCGATAACTGGGGATGGTTTGATAACCGCGCTGGAGGTTTTGAGGATTATGAGGGAGACGGGACAGGACCTCAAGGAATTGGGTTCCGTGCTGACGAAATTTCCACAGAAGATTGTTAACGTCAGGGTAGAGCACAGGGATGAGGTTATTGAGAATGATGATTTCCGGGGACTGATATCAAGATACTCCGATATCCTATCTGGAAGGGGTAGGATCGTAGTCAGGAAATCGGGTACCGAACCGGTTATCAGGATAATGGTCGAATCTGAGGATTTAAATAAAACCGAAGAAATTGCAGGTAAAATATACTCAATGGCAATTGATATAGATAAAAACATCAAGAGATAAAAGGGGGCACGATGTGTGGGATCGTCGGCTATGTCGGTGACAGAGAATGCGTCGACATTTTAATAAACGGGCTTAAAAGGCTTGAATACAGAGGCTATGATTCCACGGGCATCGCTGTTCTTGAGCGAGAGGGAGAGAACTGCAGCATAAAAGTTATAAAAGAAGCAGGATACCTCAAAAAGCTCGAGGAGATCGTCCTTATGCAAAAGCCGATTGGTAATATCGGGATTGGTCATACTCGCTGGGCAACGCACGGTGAACCAAATCAGATAAATGCACACCCTCACATGGCGTGCAGCAATAATTTTGCTGTCATACATAACGGTATCATCGAAAATTACCTTGAATTGAAGTCAGAGCTCATACTTGAAGGACATAATTTCAGATCTGACACAGACTCAGAGGTAATAGCGCATCTGCTTGAAAAATATTACGATGGCGATCTTACTGGGGCGGTAATTAAGTCCATTAAACAGATAGAGGGCTCGGGGGCGTTCGTATTCCTCTGCAAAGATTATCCAGATATGCTGGTGGGCGCAAGGCTTACCAGCCCCCTGATTGTTGGAGTGGGAGAGAGCGGCAACTTTTTTGCATCCGACATACCGGCAGTACTTGAGCACACAAAGAAGTTCATCGTAATCAATGATGGTGAGATCGTCGAGCTCAAGAAAAATTTTTACAGGATTCTTGACCTCGGTAGAAATGTGATCGAACGAGAACCATTCACTGTCTCATGGGATGTTAAGGCTGCGGAGAAAAGCGGCTTCGATGATTTCATGCTAAAGGAGATATATGAGCAACCGGAGGCGCTGAGACAAACTATTCGTCGCAAGCTTGACGATTCGCTGATCGAGCCGGGTTTTGGCAGCAAGCAGATGGATATACTTTCAGATGTCAGAAGAATAATGGTGGTCGCCATGGGAACATCCTATCATTCATCTATGATTGCGAAGCAGTCCATAGAGAACTGGGCAAGGTTGCCGGTTGAGCTGCAGAATGCTTCAGAATTCAGGTACTCAAACCCCATCATATCTGAAGGTGATCTTGTCCTTGCTATAACTCAGTCCGGCGAGACCACGGATACCCTCGCTGCGATGAAGGAGTCGCGGAAGCTCGGTGCCAGGGTCCTGGTGGTAACCAACGTGGTGGGAAGCTCAGCATCCAGGGAAGCTGATGGCGTCATATATACTCATGCTGGGCCTGAGATCGGTGTTCTGGCGACAAAGACATTTACCACGCAAATTGCCGTCGCATATATGTTGGGACTTTTATTTGCGCAAAAAAGGAACATGCTTACAGAGGATAAGGTGAAGAGCATCCTTGAGGAGATTTGCAAGATACCATCTCTTCTTGAGGCTCAGTTGAATGAAAGTGAAAGCGTGAAAGCCATAGCCAAAAAATATTACAACTTTCCTGACTTCCTGTTCCTTGGAAGGTCGTATGGAATGCCGGTCGCCCTGGAGGGGGCATTGAAGCTGAAGGAAGTTTCGTATATCCATGCGGAGGGGTATCCTGCGGGTGAGATGAAGCACGGACCGATTGCGCTTGTTGATGAGGAGTGTCCGGTAGTTGCGGTTGCTCTGAAAGGGTCGGTTTATGAGAAGATGTGCAGCAATATAATGGAGGTAAAGGCCAGGAATGCCCCGGTGATTGCGCTTGCGACAATTGGGGACAGGGAAATTGCGAAGATAGCAAATGATGTAATATACGTACCGGAAGTTGATGAGAGGATCTCGGCCATTCCTGCGATCCTCCCACTGCAGCTGATGGCGTATTATATGGCCAAGCTGCGGGGATGCAATGCGGACCAGCCCAGGAACCTTGCCAAGAGCGTAACGGTTGAATAGATAATGGAGATCGCCGGCATAGGTCTGGATATCGTGGAGATTCCCAGGCTGAGGAAGATCATCAGGAAAAACCCCGAATTTATCGCAAGAGCTTTTACGGAGTCCGAAATCAGATATTGCAGCCAGAAGCGCGACAATATCTCCTGTCTTGCGCTGAGGTTTGCAGCCAAGGAGGCCATATTCAAGGCACTGTCAACGGGACTGAACGGATTTTCGTGGCAGATGATAGAGATCGTTTCTGATAATGGCAAACCAGAGGCGATCCTTTATTCAGATTTAAGACAGTATGTCCAGGATGCTGATATAGGGATGTTTGAAATCTCGCTTACCACATCGGATAACATCGCCGCGGCTGTTGCAATAGCCATAAAAAATAAATAATTTTCGAATAATTCTAAACAAGACCACTTTTATTAACTAAAATAAACATTGATGATTAGCAGTACTATTGTTGCTGGCAAAGTATATACGGGCAGTCAGGTTCTTGGGGCTGATGAACGGGCGGTTTCATCTGGAGTGCCGTCAATCGAGCTCATGGAGAATGCTGGCAGATTGTGTGTCCTGAAGATCAAAAAGGTCTTTGGCTGCCTTTATGGTATAAGGGCAGCCATATTCTGTGGGAAAGGAAATAACGGCGGCGACGGCCTTGTCATAGCCCGCCTATTATATGAGCTGGGATGTGAGGTCAGGGTTTTGATAATTTCATCAGATCTTAATCTAAAAGGCGACCCCCAGCAGAACATGGCCAGGCTGCAGAGGCTTGGCGTAAAGCCACTTCTGTTTAGCGACGATAGGGGGTCTATAACGCAGGCACTTGGCAATTTTACTCCCGATATAATTATAGATGCGATTTTCGGCATAGGCCTGAGTGGGGAGGTTCAGGGACTGTACAGGTCAGTTATCGATCAAATAAATGAGCTCGCTGCTGACTTAAAGCAAAAAAACAGTAGCGGTTTGCCAATGGTTGTCAGCATTGACTCCCCCTCAGGAATCGACTCGAATACCGGTAAGATACTTGGCTTGGCAGTTAAAGCTGACATGACGATAACGTTCAGCGGATACAAATACGGTCTGTTCAATCAACCAGGGGCAAGCTATGCGGGCAGGATCGTTCTGGCAGATGTTGGTGTGGATGAAAAGTTCATGCCTGAATCTAACATTTTTTATACAACTTCATCCGGGGTGAAGGACTCGCTTAAGCCAAGGTTGCAATATGGACACAAGGGAGATTTCGGCACCATACTGATGGTTGCAGGCTCCTACGGCATGGCAGGCGCTGCTGCACTTGCAGCTAAGGCAGCATTTCTTGGCGGAGCAGGTCTTGTCAGGGTAGTATTACCATCGTCAATCTATCCTGTTGTTTCAGCTCTGACCCCCGAGGCAACCTACCTGCCAGTATCCGGGAGAAACGAGAAGTTTCTGGATCATGAGTGCATCTACAGGGTAATGGATGAGGTTAGTTCAAGCGATGTGGTGCTGATCGGCCCGGGCCTTGGGCGGGAAAAGGAGACTGGTGTCCTTGTCCGTGATCTGATTAAGAGCATTGATAAACCTTTTATTCTTGATGCGGATGGAATATATGCGCTGGCCGAGAACATAGATACAATTTTAGAAAAGAAGGCCAGATGTGTATTGACACCTCATCCAGGGGAGCTATCTCGCCTGATCGGCAATAAGATCCCTTATGAAAAAAGGCTGGAAATAAATAGGGATTTTGCGGTGAACTTCAAGTTGATATCAGTGCTAAAAGGGTCGCGTACGCTTATCACATCCGAGATAGGCGATACTTTTATCAACCTGACCGGCAACCATGGAATGGCGACCGGAGGGAGCGGTGATGTGCTGGCTGGCCTGATCGCCTCACTGATCGGTCAGGGCAATGACCTGTTCATTTCCGCGGTAGCAGGTGCGTATCTGCACGGGTTATCCGGAGATCTTGCTGCTGAGGAAAAGGGCACGGCTTCAATTACTGCCCTTGATGTATTAAACTTTATAGGCAGTGCTTTTGTGAAGATAAATCTTAGTTGAGGACAGGAGAAGGCGAGATGGCCCAGGATTTACTTGCTAAAGATATAATGACGAAAGATGTGATCACAATAAACGAGGACGCTTCGTTGAAGGAGCTGGCTGACCTTCTTGTTAAGAACAAGGTTAGCGGGGTTCCGGTGGTGAACGCGGGTGGTAAGGTGGTCGGGATGGTATCCGAAGCTGATCTTATAGTTCAGGATGCCCGACTTCACTTTCCACGTTATATACAGTTCCTGGATAGCGTTATATATCTTGAGAGCCTCTCTCATTTCGAGGATGATCTGAAGAAGGCAATCGCAACCAAAGTTAAGGACATAATGACGACGCGGATTGATAAGGTATCACCCGATGATATGCTGGAAACGATTGCAACCATGATGGTTGATAAAAAGCGCAACAGAATTCCTGTATTTGAGGGCAACAGGCTTGTTGGGATAATAACAAGAGCTGACGTGGTGAAGGCTTTAAGCAAAACTCTTTGATGACATGTTCAAGAACTATTTCCGACCTACATGGATTGAGGTAGACCTTTCAAAAATAAGATCCAATGTCTCTTTTCTGAAGAGCAAGGTGGCCAACAATACCCAGTTAATGGCGGTTGTTAAGGCGGATGCATACGGGCACGGAGCGGTCTCCGTTGCAAGAGCCTGTATAGAGGCTGGAGCGGAGCGGCTCGGCGTCGCGACCATAGAGGAGGCAATTGAGTTGAGGGAGAGCGGACTTGTATGCTCATTGCATCTTTTAGCAGAACCGACAGACGGTTGCGAGGATGAGCTCTTAAGATACAAGATAATCCCTGCGATATATACCCTTGAAACCGCAAAAAGGATCTCTGACTATTTCGTGCTGGAAGATCGTAAGTGCGATGCGATGATAAAGATAGATACCGGGATGAACAGGGTCGGAATACCGGTTGAGCGCTGTGAGGCTATGTGCGAGAAGATATTTGAACTTCAGGGTTTGTACATTATCGGTGCGATGACGCATTTCGCAGCGGCGGACAGCGACCCGGAGTTCACAGCTTTTCAACTGCGAAGATTTCAGTCGGCGATCTTCAAGCTGCGCTCGCGCGGCTTTGACCTCAAACTAAGCTCAGCAGCTAATTCAGCTGCCATCCTCAGGTTGCCCGACTCACATCTTGATATGGTCAGGGCAGGTATAGCGATTTACGGCTTGAGTCCCTTTAAGGACTCCTCGGTATCCTTACTGAAGCCGGCTCTTACATGGAAGACCAGGATATCGTTCATAAAAAGTCTGGAGGCGGGCGAACCTGTTTCTTACGGGATGACTTTCAGGACGCGGCTACCATCCGTAATAGCAACGCTTCCTGTGGGATATGCTGATGGTTATGGAAGGGTTTTGTCGGATAGGGTAAGCGTAATTGTTAAGAACCGTAAGGTCAGGGTGGTAGGGACTGTGACGATGGATCAGATTATGATAGATGTCTCCAGTGTCCTTGGTCCGAAAATTGGGGATGAGGTGCTCTTGATCGGAGAGAGCGGCGATCTATCGGTAAGCGCTGATGAACTTGCAGAACTATCAGGAACCATCAACTATGAGATAGTGACGCGAATTGGGAAACGTGTTCCGCGTATTTACGTAAACTAGGCATACAGAGATGAATTTTGTACATTACGGCAAAAGCAAACTTTCAACTGGTAAGCTGAAGAATATAATATGCGGTCTGCTGTTTTTCGTGATTTCGCTGATATTAATGCTCTCATGCACGCTTTCAAAGATAGGTGTGCCGCAGAAAACTGTTGAAATGCAGCCGCCGCGTAAGGTGGTCGATGAAGTTGAGTTCACCTTCATCGTTGACCCTGTAAAGACGTCAACCGGGATAGTTACCCTGGAACTCCGTATTGAGAATAAGTCAACTGAGATCAAGAAATTAACATTTAACACAGCCCAGAAGTATGACTTCTGGGCTGTTGATTCGAGCGGGGAGGAAGTCTGGCGATGGTCTCGCGATAAGTCATTCCTGCAGGTTGTCGAGGAGCTGCAGATACCAGCTGCTGCAAGGATTGCCTTCATAGAAAGCTTCGATGTCAAAGATATACCTGCAGGAACCTATACCGCGCATGGGGAGATATTAGCTTCTCCCACAAGCATTTCGCTTTCGGATCAGTTTGAGATAAAGAAATAGGCATATAAGGGATAAATTAAGAAAATCATGATTGATGGTAGCGTTTCTAAGATCAGAAAAGCCCTAGGAGACGAACCGCAATTTCTGGCTGCGGTGGAGCTAATGGGCAGCGAGTTCAGCGAAGCATACATTGTCGGTGGATTTATACGCGATACCCTGCTTGGAGTGAAATCCAATGATCTCGACATTACGGTTAGCGGTGATGTTGAGAAGGCAGCCAGGCTGTTCGCAATGAAGGTAGGGGCACGCCCCTTTTATCTCGATTTTGACAGACAAAACCTCCGTGTTGCGTGGACGGAAAACTCGGTTTTAAAGACCGTTGATTTTTCAAGGCTGCGTGAGGATATTGTAAACGATCTGACTCTGCGCGATTTTACCATAAACTCGATCGCATGTGCTCTTGATGTGGACATGTTTCCAGGTAAGATAATCGATCCGCTCGGTGGAGTGGAGGATCTAAATGCGCGTGTCATCAAATACATAAGCAGCGATGTTTTTGTGGACGATGCACTGCGAATTCTGAGAGCCTATCGTCTTGCTAATCAGCTTGGCCTTCATATCAGCGTGAAAACTATGCACCAGATCTCATCTGACCGCGGATTGTTGAAGAACGTTTCCGGGGAGAGGATATGGTATGAGTTCCGCTTGATGCTCGCGATGCCTTATTTCCATGCAATTGTACGTGAGATGGTGGAAAGCGGAGTGTTGTTTGTCATCTTTCCGGAATTAGAGGAGCTTAAAGATTTAGAGCAGGACAATTATTATCATGAAAAGAACGTCCTCGAACACAGCCTGCTGTCGCTAGAAGTTGCTGACATGTTGATTTCCGAGGTTGAAAAGGGTGACAGGTACGGTCAATTCAACATGCAGATCTCAGGACATATGAATCAGATGTTAGCAGAAGGCCTCACACGGTATTCGTGTCTTAAACTGGCCTTGCTTCTTCATGATATTGGCAAAAGCGATACTCGGTATATATCATCTGGCGGGAAGAAAAATTTTGCAAATCATGCTGATGTCGGTGCAAGAAGGATCATACCAATTTGTGAGCGACTGGCCGTGGGCAAGAAGGTCGCGCGGTACCTCCAGAAGCTTGTTAGGAATCATCTTTATATCAATCTGCTAGGACCGCAGAAGGACTTAACAAGTAAAGCAATATTCAGGCTTATTGATAGGTTTGGCGATGAGATGATCGATCTCGTGATTTGTTCGGAAGCTGACAGGACATCAGACCCAGGGCCCGCACGTGAAGAAAAAGTACAGAATCAGATCGGTGATTTCGCATACATGATGCTGCGTCTTTATAACAGGTTAAGGAAGATCAGAGAGCTTAAGCTTGTAAGCGGCGATTTCCTGAAAGTCCGATATCCAGATATGCATGGTAAAGACATCGCTGTGCTCAAGATGCGTCTTGAGCGAAGGCTGTTATTCGAAGGTGAGCTCTCTTTGGAAGGTGCAAAGCAAGCTATCTTAAAAGAGCTGAATATTAGGAGTACTGAAAAGTTCTAAATTCATTCTTTTAGATGGTCCCTTATGGTGAATTGTTGTTTCACTGGTGTAGTTCGATGCCATCGATGGCTTCAAAATGCCCATCAAAGCTATATATCTTAAGCCCGTTGTTCCTTGCCACTGCTGCTATGATGCAGTCGCTTAATGGAATTTTTATCCCTTTTGCCCTTGTCTCAATAAATATGTCTGCAGCCTCTTTCCATATCCTTTCGTCTTCGTTAAGGAAATTAAATGCTTTAATGTTTAAGCATACGTTTTCTCTTTCACTTCTATTTTTAATACCACAGAGGACTTCAGATAGGATCATTCCGCAGATACAGATCAGATTCTCTCCCTGAAGGGCATTTATTTTTTGGATAATACTGCTATTCTGCCCCTTTAGGAACTCTATCCAAACTGAGCTATCTATAAGTATCTTTTTCTTCGGCAATTTCCAGCTCTTCGAGTTCGCCCGTGACATCCGTTACTGAGTATTTGCCAGCCATTCTCAGAAAATTTTTTTGCCTTTTTTGCTTTATGTATTCCGAGATGGCTGTGATTACCGCATCCTTTTTCTTTTTAAGATGAGTGGACTCCATGAGTGCATCTAAAAGCTCATCAGGTATATCTATGGTCGTTTTTGACATAATATTTATATTCCCATTTAGAACATTAATAATATTCTATATTATATGTCTCATTAATGCAATTGATTTTTTTGGTGTAATTTGTGTGTTAGGATTAAGTTGGAAATAATAGAGGTGATTATAGTTGCAAAGGGTTATTTCATTTATTGGCCCGAAGAATAGCGGTAAGACGACGACAGTGTCAGAACTTACGCGCTGGCTCTCGATAAAAGGTCTCTCAGTAGCCGTGCTGAAGCATGTTGAGAGGGGTGGGCTTGAATACAACAAGAACAAGGACTCAGCTAAGCATTTTGAACACGGTGCACAGCTCTCAATCGCGTCTGATGATGAAATTGCCTCAATCCTATTTCATTTAAAAGATGGCGATGATCCAGGAAGTATAATTGAGCGTTTCCTTTTTAATGCGGATTTTGTTTTAGTCGAGGGATATTCAAAAAGTGGATTACCTAAAGCCATCTTCATTACAGGTGATGAAAATGAGGACTCAAGATTCAAAAATATTGAGAATGTTGTCTGTGCGATATTTTCTTCAGATATTATGCCAGCACAAAGCTCAACGGCTGCGAAAGCATCATGCGAGGCAAAGGCAGATGAACCTGAACACAATATAAACAGCGTGGTTCCTGAAGTGCCAGTGTTTAATATCGACGACATGGATGGGATAGGCGGATTTATTTTGAGCTCACCCAAGTTGTGCTATGAGCCAGCGAAGGCTGTGCTGTACGTTAACGGCGAGAGGATATATATTAAAGATTTTGTCCAGGACTTTATTAAGGGTGCTGTTGTTGGGATGGCCTCTTCGCTTCGCGGCGCCCAAAATGCCAGATCCATTGAAGTAAAAATAAGAAATTAACACTTTCGCCGATATCCTTGCTTCATTTGCGATCTCATCTGAAACCTTGATTGTAATACTCATAATTAGTAGGTCCCTTTCATGCTTTCTGCTTTGCTATTGTATGATGTAGATTTTAAGTCGGCGGTCCATTGGGGTTAGGGGAGTTCTGAAATTGCTCTATAAACTGCCGCGCAGTTAGGATTGGAATACCCTGGTAAATGCCAAGGTCCAGCAGGTGTCGATCACCGCTGACGATGAAGTCAACTTTGGCTTCAGTGGCGCATACCAGTACCTTATCATCAGAGGGGTCCTTTGCGATGGCATTGATGATCTTGGTGTTGCTGTGCACGAGAAGACTGTCTTGTTCTAAAAGAGTGATCAGTTCGTCTATTTCTTCTTTGGATACCTCATATTTGCGCCGGATATGGGTGTAACTCAGTATGGCATGAATTTCAGCAATAATTGAGGATGAGACGGCTAATATAAGTTTGCGCTCGCGCCAAGCATTAAGGATCTGGGCTGGCAGCCCCACCTTGACCAGGAGACTGCTGACAAAAACGTTGGTGTCAAGCACCACTTTTAGCATCAGCAGACCTTATACTGGCTATCGCTTCAGCGACATCTTGCTGCACTTCCTCCTGCGAGACTTCCGGCAGGTGACTGCGAATGCGATCAATCACTTGGAAACGGGCTTCCTGTTCGGCGATTAGGCGTTCATACATTTCAACTGGGATAATAGCGACCAGAGGTTTGCCGGAGCGCTCTACAATCACCACCTGCCTACCGTAATGAACATTTCCTAATATATCAGAGAATCGACTGCGTGCCTCTCGTGCACCTATCCTTTCGACCATTTTCCTCTTCTCCTTATTTATGCGATTTAGTATATTATGTTGATATTATGATGTCAATAGTATACATTATGTACACTATTTATATAACTGATTGTTAACAACCATGTTAATTAATCTAAAGTATTTTTAAGCCACTTAGGGTTTTGGATATCGAAAATGCCCTACGATTTTGTAGGTGAGAAGGAAATCATCCTCCACCACGTATCCTGGATCTGCAGTGTTGTGGATGACTAGTGGTATGCTATCGTTGCTTAATGTGTCGGATATTATCCCACAGGTTTCCGCCCAATCATCACCCTCGGTGCTGAAGTAGACAAAATCACCTGGTTGCCACTGTGCCGCGTTCTCGGGATCATCCTTATTAAACTCGTTAGTTAGCACAAGACCATTTCTCATAAAAAGGGTCTCCTGCATCGGCGTTCTTCTAAAATCTATATTTTTATCTATATCTTTGATCTCGTAAAGTTCCCAGGGGTATTTCCCCTTAGCAGCTACCATATCCTCATATATTAATTCGCGCAGATCAATGTCTGATTTTTTGAGAGCTCTTGCAATAACATCTGCTGCAGTTCCTTCGCCGTCAGGCGGGTAACCGCCCTCGTAATACCCGCTCTTATTTATAACTTTTTCCTCAACCTGCTTTTTGGCATCCGCAAGGATCTTGGTCTGTATTTCGCTTAATGCGGTGTTTATTGCTGTCGTCTCCTGTGGGGTCGTCTCCTCTGTGATTATCGTTTCAGCACCGGATTCCCCTACAATAGGCATCTCGGTGGTTTCCGTAGTTGTTGTGGGTGGGGCGTTGGCTTCTGAGATATGTTGTGCAACCGCATCGGAATTGTATAAAAAGAACAGGGTAGCCAGTTGGATAACAGCTATGAGAAAGATCGATGCAAAAAGGAAATTGTTCCCCCGTCTCAATGCGCCTGCCTCTGATTGTCAGGATAAAATTAATCTATTTAAATTTAAAAATCAAATATCATTTCCTCTGCCATCTCAAAAATTCTTCGATTGACCTGTTGTATGTCCTTTCTCCGGCTGGAGGAAACAGGCAGCCGGGCAGTTCACCATGGCTTCTATGATAAGCAATACATTTACAGCAATAGCCCTTGCGCTCACAAGGGTCATAAGTACAGGTGCAGGATTTCTGATTTGCTTCATAGTTATCGCAGGCCAATATTGTTCTCCTTTTCGAGCTGCTAAATGCAGACTTATTTTAAAATATTATATCAGAACCAAATAAGCCGAAATTACAAATTTGTTTCACAGACAGGGCAAAATTGGTGAATCTATCAGAGCCCAAGCGCCTTTATGATCTCCCTGCAAAATGCTGGCAGGTCGTCCGGCTTACGGGAGGTAATAATATTTTTATCTACTACTACCTCGCTGTCCTCATATATAGCTCCAGCGTTAATTACATCGTCACGAATTGCTTTATAGCATGTTACTCGCTTACCTGATAGTATCTTCGCGGATATCATGAGCTGGGGGCCGTGACAGATCCCAGCGATTATCTTACCCATCTCATTTGCCATTGCAACGAATTCCACCATCTTATCAAATATCCTCATCTTATCAGGTGCACTTCCTCCCGGGATTATGACTGCATCGAAGTTTGCAGGTGATATGTCGCCAATGGTGGCTTTTGCTGTGATTGGATAGCCGTATTTTCCATGATAAACATTTTCTCCTGTGCCTATCACAGTAACCTGTGCCCCTATTTCGATCATCCTGTAGTACGGGTATATGAGTTCTGAATCCTCAAACCCATTCTCAATCAATATAGCGATCTTTTTATGGTTCATCTTGCCCTCCGTTAATGATAATTGTTAATGATACTAATTTTAGACCTGATTAAAATGATGACAAAGAAATTGTATTCTGCAATAATTGTAACAAATATTCAAGTAGCGATGAGCGTAAAAGGGTTATCAGTATTTTCAATTGATAAGATAAAAAAGGATATAAACGACTCGCTGAAGTCGGTCTCCTTGAAGTTTGCGTGGGAAGACCTGAAGCTTGCAAGGAGAGACACGGGTCACATAGAGGGTGATGTACTCGTATTTGATTTAAGAGGCGTCTCCCATGACGACCTGCTGTTGCTCATCGAAAAGATTTCAGCCAATTTTGATCCACAACAGCTGAAGAAGTCGATTGCAGTTTTTGAAGTGGACCAGGCATCAGTTGAGGTCGTTGAGATATTTGGGGACTTCATGTTCGAGCCGATAAATCAAAATGAATTGAGGCTCAGGGTCGAGAAGATTCTCAGCGTCATAAAGCCCCGGGAATTAAAAGTCATCTCACCTGATGTGAAGGAGATAAAGATTGATACGGAGAGCTACCAGGCTTTCTTGGGGGGTGAGCTCCTGGATTTAACTTACAAAGAGTTTGAACTATTGAAATTTTTGCTTGATAACAGGGGCAAGGCATTTACGCGGCAATCGCTGCTCAGTCAGGTCTGGGGATACGACTATTACGGTGGCACCAGGACAGTCGATGTGCATGTCAGGCGGCTGCGTTCGAAGTTGGAGGATACCACGGGAGATTTGATTCAGACGGTCAGGAACATTGGTTACAGGTTCTCTAAATAGCACAAATAGATTCGGAGGAGATAAATGCTGAAAGTAGAAGGAAGATACAAAAAGGGTGATGTAAGGCTTTTTGCGCTCAGCACCTGTATCTGGTGCCGAAAGACGAGGAACCTTCTGGATGAGAACCAGGTAGAATATGAATATGCATATGTGGACCAGCTTCTTGGCGATGAGCGAGAGGCAGCCTTAAAAGAGATGCATAAGTTAGCTTCTGAAGAGGCTTTCCCCACGATTTATATAAATGGTGAGATAATTCAAGGGTTTAGAGAAGAAGAGATAAAGAGGGCGCTTGACCTATGAGCAATAATTTTAGCGAAGAGGTCATTTCGCTGTATGAAAGGCTTGATAGAGAGGCAAAGGCCGGTGGGTATAACCTCAATCCGGATAAAGACTTCACGCTGGGGCTGGTTAACGGCTTATACGGAAATGAACAGAGATATGGCTACATGTCATGTCCGTGCAGGCTTGCTGCGGGTAATAGACGGGATGATCTCGATATAATATGCCCCTGTGATTACCGTGATCTCGATTTAAATCAGCATGGTAACTGCTATTGCGGGCTTTATGTGAGTAGTGAATTAATAAATAGCAATAGAAAGCCGTCTTCAATTCCAGAAAGACGCGATTTAAGGCGGAAAAGAGAGGTTAATTTGCAGGAAGATACTTTAGCCGAAGGAAAGCCCAGGATAAATATATGGCGCTGCAAGGTGTGCGGATATCTTTGTGCACGCGAGGAACCGCCGGAGAAATGCCCTATATGTAAAGCAGATAAGGACAGATTTGAAATTTTCTCTCTTCATATAGAACTATGATCGGATGAGACAGAATTCTACGAATTTTCTTTTTGAGTTTGTGCAATAACCATATCTTGCAGTGTGTAAGAGTTCAGGATGTCTATCATCCTGTGATTTAGCTCGTTCCAGACATCACGCGCTGCACACTTACCAGACCTGTCGCATATTTCCGGGCTGTCTATGCACTCTACTATGCAAAGCTTCCCCTCCAGGGCGTTTACTATTTCGCCAAGTTTAATCTTTTCTGGAGACCTGGATAGGCAATATCCTCCACGCGCACCGCGAGTAGACTTTACAAGACTTGCGATTTTTAGAGGCATTATAAGCTGGCCCAGATATTTCAGTGAAACTTCCTGGTTCTTACTTATGTCTTTTAGCAGGATAGGCCCGTCCTTATAATGGATTGCTAATTCTAGCATCAGTCTTACTCCATATCTGCCTCTTGTGGATAGTTTCATTTTTTCAATCTTTCAATTTTTGTCGGTTTTAATTATAAGTCTCTTATTGTATTTAAATAGAAAGTCAAGAGTTTTGCTTGACAATGAAAATACGTTAGTTTTTAATACTAATACTATTATATTAATAGTAATTGTAACATAATATGTTAGATTTTTAAAATCAATTCTTAAAAGTATAAGAGGAGAAGAAATGGCAAGATACAATTTAAAAAGAATATCAGCAACTGTCGTGGTAATCCTGGGCGTCGTGAGCCTTGTGCTTGGATCGGTGTTTATCGTGCAGGGATTTATGACAAAATCGAAAGTAACTCAGAGGCTTGCTGCCGAAAAAATTACTCTGGGTATACCGGAAGAATTAGTAGTAAATGGTGACGTTGTCGATAGCTTGGAGGAGGCAGAAAATGCAGCCAACACAATTACGGAACACCTTAAGAGCATTGCGCCCAGTTATAGTGATTTATTGGGAGGGCAGCGTTTTGATCCAACCAAACCAGAACAGCTGGTTTATGCTCAAGGCATAAATTTGGAGAACGCGCTGGAGATTGCTGCTTTGGCATATGGTGTCACCACCATAGTGATAGCGAGCGGTGCGTTCATGATTATTGTTGGAATTTCCCTGATACTTAATGGTGTCAGCTTGATCAGGCCTGATTGAAGCTGTAAAAGGAGTTTATTTCCGAGAGATTTACACACTGCATCACAAAACATCTAGAATCAAAGCCGAATAGAGCCTTTAAATTTCCGAAATACAGGGACACTTATGGAAATTTTTAGGCTCTATTTAATTAGAATTATCGCAAATCCCCACCAAAAATAAAATTTAGATATTTTGCCTTAAGATTAATTTGTAACAATCCGATAATTACCATCGAGGTAAGATATTTGGATAAGTTTATGAGAAAATTTTTCAAAGTTAAGGTATTACTTTCAGGATTGTTTATTCTTTTGTGTGCGGCGGTTCCTCTTTTCTTCGGGTGTCAGCAGAAGCTGATGAGCCACGATATGATGCAATTCATTTACGATATCACCGCGCTAAACGCAAAGTATGGTACCAGGTTTGCTGAGTTAAGTGTTGATGAGAGCAAGTATTTTGAGAAGCAGAAGTGGAGCAAGTGCGCAGAGATAGCGGAGGAAAAGATTACTTTAATAGATGGGTGGGTTCGAGAAACAGAGGGATTGAAAGTTCCCGAACCGTTCAATAAATGGCATGAAATTATAATGGAAAGATATACCTGCTTAAGGGAAGCTGAGTTGATGAAGCTGAAATCTTACAGGGCAGGCTACATGGATAAGGAGGCAGCAAAACAGGTCCAGCTCAATTACGATAGGGCAGATCAGCTTGCACTTGAAGCGGATGCTGCTCTGAGACAGATTTCTAACGAATACGGCCTGGATAAGAATAAATAGTTGCATGGATAGGGGGAGTGGAATGAGCCTTCGCAGAAGGATGCAGATCATTATCGCTGTAATGCTAGTAGCTGTAATCACAGCTTCATATGTTCATTCAAATTATTTGATCCTTGAAAAATTCAAAGAACTGGATGAACAGAATGCAGAGATGAGCGTTAGAAGAACGGTTGGAGCGCTGGAATACTATTTGTCCGGTTTGGGTATATTGGTTAACGACTGGGCTCAATGGGATGATACTTACTATTTTATTCAGAATTGTAATGAGGACTATATAAGCTCAAATCTTACTGATTCAACCTTTTCTGGTCTTGAGATCAACTTGATGTTGTTTATTAATGAAAAAGGAGAGATCGTTTTTGAGAAGGGTTATGATCTTGAGCGCGGTGTAGAGGTCCCCATTTCGCAAAACCTGAAGAATCAGCTGACCTCAGATTGTCCACTTTTAAACCACATAGATACTGAAAGCAGTAATGCAGGGATAATGAGCCTGCCCGAAAATCCAATGCTTATTGTCGCCAGTCCAATCCTTACAAGCGATAGAGAAGGCCCCGCTAGAGGAACCCTCATTTTTGGGTGCTATTTTGATTACGAGGTAGTCGAGAATCTTTCGGGAATCGCACAGTTGCCTGTTGAGGTTTGCAGGTATGGTGATATAAAGATGCCGCAAGACTTTAAATCGGCGCAATCCAAAATATCAGATGTAAAACCCATATCTGTTGAGATATTGAGCGAGAACTCCATCGCTGGTTATGCGCTTTTAGATGACATCTACGGCTACCCGACTCTGATAATGAAAGCGGAGGTATCCAGGGATATATTCAGGCAGGGTCAGAGTACCACGCGAAGTTATGTACTATTTGTCGGTTTGTTTGGAGTTATCTTTGGAAGTGTTAGTCTCTTCATCACAGACAAACTGGTTTTTTCCAGGATATCAAGATTGAGCAGGGACATAACCAATATCGGTATAAAAGAGGACATCTCTGCGAGAGTATCTATGAGTGGTGATGATGAACTATCAAAAATGGCTGATTCTGTAAACAACATGCTTGCGGCATTGGAACATTCACAGGAGAGGTTGCGGGAAGAAGAGGGAAGATATCGCATGATTTTTGAGGAGTCACCAATTTCGTTATAGGAAGAAGATTTTTCGGAGGTAAAAAGATCTATAGAGGAGTTGCGGCACTCAGGGGTGAAAGATTTCAAACTGTTTTTTGATGAATATCCAGAAGAAGTCTCCAAATGCATTAAGCTGATTAAGATTAAGGATGTAAACAAAGCCTCGATTAAATTGTTTAATACTGAGAGTAAGGGTCTGTTCGAGAAATATTTGGATAAATTATTTACCAAAGATGCTTTTAGTTCTTTTAAGGAGTGGCTCGTCTTGATTGCTGAAAATAGAACTGGTTTTGAAGGAGAGTTGACGGCTTTTGCCTTAAATGAAGAAAAGATTAATATTTATTTTAAATGGGTAGTTGCCCCAGGCTATGAAGCATCATACTCAAAATTACTTTTTTCTGTGATCGACATAACCGAGAGTAAAAAAGCTGAGGAAAGTTTGAAGCATCTCTCATCACACGACCCATTAACAGATATGTACAACAGAGCTTTTTTCGAAGAGCAGATGAAAGTACTGTCCAAAGAAAGGAATATAAATGTCGGTGTGCTTGTGCTCGATATGGATGGATTAAAATATGTAAACGATGTTTTTGGTCATCAGCATGGGGATAAGCTTTTAATTGATTTATCAAGGATGTTGCTAAAGATCTTCAGGCCGTCGGACATTGTTGCACGCATTGGCGGGGATGAGTTTGCTGTGCTGGTGAGGGATGTTGAGTTTATTGAACTTGAAGGTATTTCAGAGAGACTGAGGAGCAATATTGAACTGCATAATAAAAAGCTGAGCAAGCACCAGAATCCAATAAATATCTCTGTTGGTATTGCATTGAAGAATTCTAACCTTAAGACGATTGAGCAGACCTTTAAGGAAGCAGATGAGTATCTTTTCAGGGAAAAGATTCCCAAAAGAGAGGATGTAAGGAAGTCAATTTTAAATGTAATCAAGGCTACCATGTATGAAAAGGATCATCCCACAGAGGAACATATGCGCAGACTAAAGGATCTAGCTGACAAGTTTGGGGGTGCAATGAATCTATCAAACGAGGATAAAGTTAAACTTGTTCTCACTACTGAGCTCCATGATATAGGTAAGATCATGGTTCCTGACTACATCTTAAATAAAAGGGGTCCGCTTTCGATGGGGGAGTTTCAGGTCATAGAAAAACATACTGAGGCGGGATACAGGATAGCCAAGGCTACCCCTGAGATAGCAAATATAGCTGATTTCATACTGCATTCACATGAGAGGTGGGATGGCACTGGCTATCCGGGAAGATTAAAAGGGGAAGATATCCCGTTAATATCGCGTATGGGTTTTATACTTGATGCGTATGATGCCATGACCAATGATAGGCCCTACAGGAAAGCTCTCTCAAATCAAGAGGCAATTGAAGAACTCAAGAAGAATGCGAACACTCAGTTTGACCCATATCTCGTAGATGTTTTCATCAGTGACGTCCTGCAGAAAAATTGCTATTGATATATCACTATTGTTTAATCAAAATAATAATTGAACTGTTTTCTTATTGGAGAAAATGATGGGGCAAAATAAGATTTCACTTCTTAATAGATCATTTTTTATGGTATTGTTTTTGCTGGCAGTTGTGGTCATCTTGTTTTCTGCTTGTGCCAGTTCAAAGAGTGGAAATCAGGTGGAGGTAACTGTAAGGGTTGATGTTACCAGTCCATCAGGCCTGATTTCGCAGGTTGACAGCATTGTGCTCGAGGTATCAGCTCCCGATGTCAAGACTTTTGAGCGAGGCCTTGATATCGACGCGAGATCAATTAAGCTGAAGATCCCATCAGGCAAGGATCGGCTCTTTACGGCAACTGTTGTTGTTAATGGTAAATCCTATCGCGGTGTATTCACCGTGGATATCATGCCAAAAGAAAGCATCGAGGTAGTGGTGAAAGTTGAGGTCAATGATTATGTTGCCGAAACGACACAGGAAACTTCAGGTGAGGAGACAGCTGTTGATGAAACCAGCACAATGGAGACCGAAATTACCACCGGATCCACGCAGGAGGAAGAACCTGCAGTGGCGCCCACTGTGAGGCTTGAAAAGATGTTTGGGCCAGAACAGATTGGCGATCTGTGTATATATAGATATAAGGCTGTTGTCACAGGGATACCAGAGCCGTCAATACAGTTTAACCATGATGATTCAAAGGGTGCCTGGGGTAAGGATATAGCTCAGGTGAACCTGGGAGCAGGAGAAACGTTCACACTAAAGGTCGTTGTCGCAAATACTGAGGGAACTGCGGAGGCAAGCGCTGATCTTGCTAACGAGTGTCAGCAAGATGAAACTACTATTGATGAGGAGGACTACGAATCAGGGGAGACAGTTCAGCAGACGAAGACGTTTAACTACATTGGCACTAAGAGTGGGTTTGTGGACAGTGCTGGCACGGTTAACGTCACCGGTGCTGTGAATGCCGGGGATCTGGACTCCGGGATATATCAGCACGGGTTTGTGATGTTTGATATATCAGAGCTTGAGGGGAAAACGGTGATATCGGCGAAGCTCATCTATTCCTATGACCTGCTGGGGTCTCCATTTACCGGCCTCGGCAACATGATTGTTGGGCGTTGCAATTATGACCCGCTTGATACATCCGATCTGGATGTATCTTTTTTGCAGATTGCTTCTTTCTCTGGGGCACCGCCTACTTCGATAAGCAATGATGCACTTAAAAGTCTTTTGCAGGATGTCATAAATTTACATGCTGGTTCATTTCAGCTGGTTGTCAGGTTTTCAAATACCACAAATTCTGATCTCCAGTCAGATCAGTTCAGAAGTTCGGGCTGGAAGCTTGAGGTAACTTACGAATAACCATTTTTATAATTATCTTTGTTGCAAAAACTATTGAAGGAGGTGAGTAATGGAGAAAAAACAAGCTGGTTCAAACAGAGCTCTGATTATCGTCCTGATTGTGGTAATTGTGCTGCTGGTTTTTGCGATTGCCGGCTTTTTAGCAGTAAGGTTTCTGCTTTTCAGAGGTCCCGTTGAGGCTATTGTGAGCGTGACTATTGATGTGCAGGACGAGGCAGGAAACAGGGTTGATGATGTTGATGAGATATTGCTAAAGGTCTCAGGGGAAGGTTTCAAGGAATTTGAGAAAAGTATTGATGTCGATAGCAGGGAGATAAAGCTAAAGGTCCCATCCGGAGAAGATAGGATGTTCGAAGCCATAGTTGATATCGGCGGAGATGAGTTTAACGGCTCAGAGAAGGTTGACCTGCTGCCAGGATCGGAAAATGACCTGAATATAATTATTAATACATCGCTGGTAGCAGAGGAAACCACGGAGGAGGCAACTCCCGAGGAAACCACGGAGGAGGCAACTCAGCAGGGAACAACAGAGCAGTCCACAGAAGAGACGACTGGTGGAGGCACTACTGCAACCGCTCCCACTGTTGATATTGACAGGATTTATGGGCCCGTGATCGAGGATGGTTTTTGTGTACAGAGGTTCAAGGCAATAGTGACCGGGTCGCCTAAACCCTCAATAAGCTGGAACCATGATGACAGCAACCATTCTTTTGGCAATGATGTGGCGCAGGTGAACCTCGAACCCGGAGAGGATTTTGATCTTAAGGTTACAGTGGCCAACTCAGCTGGCTCTGATACTGCCACGAGACATGTGACTTATGAATGCGAGGAGCCAAATCACCCACCGGAGATTACCGGCGTTACCGCGGCGGGATTTGATGGTGGAGCTGTCAGCATAGCTACAGGCGCTAGTGTGGAAATTACAGTAACAGCAACGGATCCAGATGGTGATCCTCTTGATTTTGACTCAACAGTACCCAGTGGCGGTATTGGCGCAGAATCAAATCCGAATCCAAATAGCTACCGGTTTACTTATACTGCTCCCGGGGCAGCAGGTGTATACGCAATACAGATCACTGTTGAGGATGGAAAAGGAGGTACAGATACTGCCGAAAAGCCAATTACAGTTACCGCCCCTGTTCACGAGGTCACCTTTAATGTTGTACCGAATGAAACCGGTTATATTGATACCGCGGGTAATGGGTTTGGTACTGCTTATGCGGGTAACGATGACAACAATCGTGCATGTCGTGGATATATCAGTTTTGATATTTCAAGCATTGCAAACAAACATATTGAAGATGTTACGCTTAATCTGGCGCCAATAACCACCTGGGGGGATCATTCAAATCTGGGGACACTGGCTCTTGGTACAATTAGTTATGGTGTTGGTCCGCTTGTCGGTGCAGATTATGGACTTTCAAGCAGCCCCCTGGCCAGTTATCCTGCTGCATCAGTCGGCAATATTTCTCACAGCAGCGGTGCATTATCAGGTAGGTTGCAGACGCTTGTCAGTGCCTCAAATCCGAGGATTCAGTTCAGGCTGCACTGGGACAGTGAAATGCTGTGGGCTGCTAATAATGCATGGGATGGAGTGGGATGGCTGCCTTCTAACTGCAGGTTGACCGTCAGATACACAGATTAATTATTTTGAAGAAAATTTGGAATGCTAAAAAAATTTTGTTGACAATCAGGGAAAGTGTGGTAAATTATAAATCCACGAGACAGGAGGCAACCCCTGATCGTGAAGCAGAAGGAACTTCCGAAAGGATATTTCAATAAAGCTTTACGAAAGGGAAGACCCTAAGAAAAGCTCGTGGACAAAGGTCCGAAAGGTTAAGTAACCTAAAGAGAGTGATCTCAATGGTGAAAGGTCATTTGGGCCTTTTGTTTTTATGACTGAAATTTGGATTAAAAACAATGAAGTCTGAATCAGCTACGACCTCTCGCGGGAAGATGATATCGATTTTTGCAGCTGTCGCGGTAGCGGCGCTTATATTGTTCAGCGCCATATTCTTCATCATAAAGATCTACTTCTTTTCAGCTCCTTACTCGTTCTCCGGTATTGTCGAGCAGACAGATGGGACTCCACTTGGGGGAATAAAGGTTTTTGCTCAGAACATAGATGTCGAGAAAGCGATTTATTCCACGATCAGTGATGAAAAGGGGTTTTACAGAATAAAGATAGATAGGGAAGGTGATTATTATATCTGGACTGACAATGATAACGGATATGTTGATATATTCTACGATAATAAGTCGTTTCACCAGGAACCTGATAGTATCAGCATTTCTGCTTCCAGCAAAAATAAGGATGAGGTGAACCTTGTCCTGTCCAGGGGGTTTTTTATAAAGGGCAGGATAGTTTACGGGGATCGTGGACTGGAGAACGTACTTGTGGATGTGTATCTAAAGGATGGGACCTGGGTCTCAGGCTCAAAAACTACTGCAGGCGGTGACTTCAACATTGGACTTTTGCCACCGGGTGTGTACTACCTGCGGACGTGGGGCGCAAAGGTTTATGGCATTGATGACATATGGGTTTCTGGACTTGCAGCAGTACAGGGAAAGGTCCCTCCGGATAGTGCGGTGGGGATCGAAATTGCTGGAGCGGACGCTGATCTGATGAACATAAACCTGATGTCAGGTGAGGTCGAAGGCGGAGAGGAAGTAGCTGGCGAGACCACGGAGGTGCCTGAGGAAACGCAGCAGCCAGTTGAGCAGATAAGTTTTGTGAAGATAACGAACCCTGATCAGGGTTTCATAATAGGTGAGAAGGTGAAGGTTACTGTTGATGTCAGTGCTGATGTCGCTGCTGTCGCATTTTATGTCAATGATGAGTTGAAAAAGATCGATAGGGAGGTACCGTTTTTCTATAGATGGAAGGTAAAGGCCGGTGAGCATCTGATATCTGCAATTGCATATGATGAGGACGACCAGATGGTAGCAACGGATAGCATAAAGGTTAACAGGTGAGAAGAGCGTAGCTCCTGAATTTAAGATTAGTTTTTTAAATATATACGCAAGATACCTTCTGATATTTGCTTGTCTATTCACAATTTATGGCTGTCGGAACCCCTATGTTGAAGTAAAAAGTCAGCAAATTGATTTTTCAGCTCGTGATTCTGTGAGGGCAGAAAGAGTAGTAGACGGTGATACTTTTGTGACATCCTCAGGAAGTATTGTCAGGTTGATAGGCATTAATGCTCCGGAAAGAGGGCGTCCGTTTTACCTTGAGTCAAAAAATGCATTGAAAGCGCTGATAGAGGGTAGGCTTGTTGAACTGGATGCAGATGTTCAGGACCGCGATGACTATGGCAGGCTGCTCAGGTACGCGTATGTCGGCGGTGAGATGGTGAATGCAAGAATGATCGAGGATGGGTTTGCAAATGTCTTTACGCTTCCACCAAATTTAAGGTTTGCCGAGCTCTTTCTTTCCCTGGAGCGAGATGCAATCAAAAACGGTAAAGGATTATGGGCATCCTCAGCGGTGACTGGAGTTAAGATAGCAGGCCAGCATTTTGATGCAAGGGAGTATGATGAAGAAAATTTGAATGATGAATATCTCATCATAAGCAACGAAAATGACTTCGCCTTTGATCTCACCAGGTTCTTGCTCAGGGATCAGGCGGGTCATGAGTTCGTACTGTCTCTAATTTTACCTGCGAACGGCGAGGTTATGGTCAGAACTGGATCAGGTGTAAATGACAATTCAAATTATTATTTAGGATGCGATGACCCCATATGGAATAACGATTACGAAACGGCGTATCTATGGGATGATGAAGGCAAACTTGTGGATCTGTTTATTTTTGATAGAGGAAATCAGCATCCCAATCCTTGAAGTTCGGGGTATCAGTGAGCTTGACGGGGTTGCTCCCATCAGCATTCATGAGGATGATGTCGTCGCTGTCGCTTTTTCCGCTCTCAAATACTATCAGTTTCCCATCCGGTGAAAATGCGGGGTGTGCATCCTTATAGCCCTCCCTGTCGTACAGGAGCCTGGTTCCGCTGCCGTCAAAGTTCATAATCGAGATGGCTCTGTTGTTGTCTCCGTGACCACCGATATAACTTACATATACTATTAAGTTTCCATCGAAGGAGATATCCGGCATTCTCTTCCAGCCTTTCTCCGGGCTGACCTTTATGACGCTCCCTCCACTAAAATCCATTTTGTAGATATCACTTGCACCGGATTCATATACAACGATCTGCTCTGACGGGTGAGCGCATGGGTGCCAATCGTTAATTTTAGGATTATGCGTGATCCTTTTTTCTTCTGAGCCGTCCGTTTTTATTCTGTATATTTCCCAATCACCGTCGCGGTCGGACTCAAAAAACAGGTACTGCATATCATGAGACCAGGTTGGATACGCGTCATTTCGTCCATGTGATGTCAATCTGTCCTTCTGACTTCCGTCTGCGTTCATGATCCATATGTCCCAGTTTCCGCTTTCGGCTGATGTGTAGGCTATCTTGCTTCCATCGGGCGACGCCGCAGGATAAAGATCCTCGACAGTATTGTTGGTTAGATTAACCAGTTCACTGCCGTCCAGGTTCATGCTGTAGATGTCTGAATCGCCGTCCATATCTGAGACGAAAATGATTTTTTTGACGCTGAAATCTTCTGCAATCGCTGTTTCTGTCACCTGCGTTTCCGTGGCAGCGGTTGTCTCACTTGTGGTCTCTGGTGCTTCCGTCTCCTGAGTCGCCTGAGTTGTCTCCTCCGCTACTTCAATGCTCCAGATTCCAGCCCTCGCAGTGCGTGCATCTTCCTGGGCTTTGGACAGGAATGCCATGTATTTTATATTCGGCGGCCCGAGCTCAAATCTCACAAAGCCCGTTTTGATCAGTTCCGCATTTATCATCATGTTTTCAACCCAGACGTAACCGAGCAGCCCGCCCTCCTCATCACGCTCCAGCTTGTCAGTTTCGACGTATATCTCTTTGTTTAAAGCAAGTTCAGAGCATTTATCAAGCGCCTCTTGATAAAACGGTTCATCCGGCAGGGGTGCTGCCACTCCGATCAGCTTGACGATCTCCTCGTTATCGAGCTTCAGGGTATCTCCGCTGATTATATCCACCACAGTTGCTTTTAAGGAGTATTCAGAGGGACCAGCGGGCTCTGCGCTTTTTTTTGACAGGCCCTCCTCAAAGTAGTCGGCAGCAGTGAATTTTTGATCCAGTTTGCCTATTATCTTTTCGGGAAGATCGAGGTAACTGGAAAATATGAAAATCAGTATGATGATTACCACCAAAATAATAAAAAAAGGCACTATTTCGCGCATGTCGATCTTTCAATACAGATTAAGATTAAAGACGTTATGCTATTATAGATTAAAAATCGTATGGCTGCCAAATAGGGAGGCACGATGAAGATTGCGATTTCAGGCAAGGGTGGAGTGGGCAAGACGACGCTTGCAAGTGTGCTTTCGCGCATTTACGCAGAGGAGGGCAGGAAGGTGCTGGCAGTGGATGCAGATCCTGATGCAAACCTGGCCTCTTCCATTGGCTTTGGGGCTGAAGATGTCTCCGCAATTACGCCCATCAGCCAGATGAAGGAATTAATCGAGGAGCGGACGGGAACCAGGGCGGGGGCGATGGGCGCGATGTTCAAGATAAATCCCACAGTTGATGACATACCGGATAATTACAGCGTTGAGAAGAATGGCATTAAGCTGTTGATGATGGGAGCCGTGAAAAAAGGTGGCACCGGATGTTATTGTCCGGAAAATGTGCTGCTAAAGAGTTTACTAACTCACATGTTGGTCGAACGCGATGAAGTTGTGATCGTCGATATGGAGGCTGGAATAGAGCATCTTGGGAGAGGCACAGCATACGGCATGGACGCATTTATTGTGGTGGTAGAGCCCGGACAGAGGAGCATTCAAACGGCGCATAACATAAAGAAGTTAGCATCCGATATAGACATAAAAAATGTCTTCGTTGTGGGCAATAAGATAAACTCAAGGCAGGATGAGGAGTTTATTAAGTCAAATCTTGACGATATAGAAGTTATTGGGTTTATTTCATACAATCCTGATGTAATAAATTCGGACCTTGAAGGTGTTTCTCCGTTCGACCGCGGTGGGGGAGTAGTCAAGGAAGTTAAGAAAATTAAGCAGAGGCTTGAGGAGAAATTAAAGACCGTCTGAGACTTTACAGCATTTTTCTTCTTTCGCTTTCAGCGTTACTTTTTGAAGTGACGCTAATGAGGGTTTTTTCCTTCATCCAGTGGCACCATTTTGGGTTTCTTTTCATCAGCATAGCTCTTTTAGGTTTTGGCCTCTCAGGACTATTCATCGAGATTGTCTTCAGGTTCGGGAGTAAAAGAAACAGGTTTAAGATAAATAGCTGGGCTATTTCGCTGTCAAGCTCGGTTTCAATGCTGTTGGGTTATTTAGTTCTGAACTATGTGCAGTTTGATTCCTTCGCATTCTTCTGGAACATGAAACAGGTATTCATTTTGCTATTGTACTACGTCGTGCTGGCAGTGCCCTTTTTCCTTGTTGGTCTATGCGTTGGATATGCCATGTTTAAAAAACCAGCGTGGACCGGCAGGATATATTTTTATAATATGTCCGGCTCTGCAGTCGGGGCAATTCTTCCGTTGCTCCTCATAGCGCGGATCGGGGCGGAGAGGACGGTCTTTTTAACAGCGGCACTTGCGGTTGTGGCCTCAACAATGTATCGAGCAAGCGACCTTATAGATTCAACAAGGCGAAGAATGAACCTTAGTAACGTCCTGCGTTTTGGAGCCTCCGGGGTGCTGTTAGTGTTTTTTGTGTTGTTAATGGTCTTTACCCCGCAGGAAGTCATGGTAATACCGAATCAGTACAAAAGTCTCACACAGGTGCGAAAATATCCCGACTCCAGCACCGTGGATTTTTTCTGGGGGGATATTTTCCGCGTGGATGTTATCAGCAGCAGCTCGATTCGTTCGGCTCCAGGTTTGTCATTTAGATATGAGGGGAAGCTTCCACCGCAGGATGCTGTTTTCTTTGATGGTGACAACTTAAGCCCGCTGATAAGGGCTATGGGTAAATCGCAACTAAGATATTTCGAGAGCCTGCCATCCTCACTTCCTTATGAACTGCTTCAGCCTGACAGGGTTCTGATTATTTTCCCGCGCGGCGGCAATGAAATGGTTAAACCAGGTTATTACGGCTGTAAGGAGGCTGTCATTCTTGAGGAAGACCCCGTTTTTATCAAAAGGGTTGCAGCAGTCATGAACTACAGGCTGAGAGAGGTTTATCCCGCCACCCAGTATTCGCTGATAGGCAGAAGCCCTCGGAGCTTTGTAAGTGAGAACAGGAAGAAATTTGATCTGATATTGCTGCCGTTATCGGAGGGGTTTCGCGCTGTCACATCCGGCAGCTATTCATTCACTGAAAATTACCTGTTAACAAAAGAAAGCATACAGGCGTTTTATGATGCCCTGCTGCCCGGTGGGATACTGGCAGTTGAGCGATGGCATCAGGTTCCACCTACAGATGCTCTTAAAACGTTCGCTCTTTTGAGCACGCCATATGGAGTGACTCCTGATGAGGTCATTGCGATCAGAAGCTGGTCAACAGAGCTGCTCATATTAAAGAAGGGCGACTTTACTGATGAAGATTTCGAGATCGTCAGGGATTTTTGCGAAAGAAACAGTTTTGATATCTCATTTATGAGAGGGATAACCGAAGAGCAATCCAACAAATTTAATGTACTTGAAAAATCTTGGGACTTTCTTGCCTTCAAGGAGTATGTCGAACAAAAGGATAAGACAACCTTCTATGCAAATAGTTATTTTGATATTAAACCTCCAACAGATGACAGGCCTTACTATTACAACTATTTTAAGCTCAGGCAACTAAGCGATATCCTTAAGAATCTTGGAAGGACGATGCAACCTTTTGGTGGAGCTGGATTTCTGATAATCATCGCATTGATAGCCATTTCGGCTCTTCTCTCGATACTGCTGATGCTATTGCCGACATTCATCCTTAGAAGGTTCTGGCAGCCTGGGAAGGGTAGCGATAGGGCGAGGTACAGGTGGTGCTACTATCTCTATTTTGCTGCGATCGGATTTGGTTTTATCTTCATCGAGATCCCGATGATACAGAAGAATGCCCTTCTTCTGGGGAGTCCATCGTTTTCCTTTCCTGTTTCGATCTTTTCGCTGCTTGCTTTCACAGCTATTGGAAGCTATTTCAGCGCAAAAGTTAAGAGACGGATGTCCCTGGAGATCTCATCACTTGCAATTCTTGTTTCCATATTTATTTATGGAAATATCTGGCCGGCTGCCATATACAGAATCCTTGCCCTGAATCTTATCGTAAGGGGCATAATAGGGGTAATCATGCTTTTCCCGCTGGGCTTTTTGCTCGGTCTATTCTTTCCCCTGGGAATTAAGCGCGCGACTGAATATGATCATGACGCGGTGCCAATGGCCTGGGCTGCAAACGGCTTTGCTTCTGTGTGTGGATCGATATTAGCTGCAGCGGTTTCAATGTCAATGGGGTTCAGGTTCGCCATGTATATCGGTGCGCTTTTTTATCTTTTTGCAGGAATTTTTATTTATATCTACAGCAGGCTCAATGCTCGCCTGTCAGCGGAACGAAGCTGACCCCACCCATGTTATTAGAGATAAGCTGATCGCCATTTTTTATGATCTGCCAGAGCGTCTGATATGCTCCTGGGGGTCCCACCGGAATTACAACCACTCCACCATCTTTTAGCTGATTTATCAGCGGCTGCGGTATGTGGTCAGGTGCGGCGGTTATGATTATTGCATCATAGGGCGCGTTCTCTTCCCAGCCGAAATAACCATCTGCTATTTTGACCTCTATGTTCTTGTAACCAAGCTCTTTAAGCCTCTTTCCGGCTTGTTCGCCAAGACTCTTTATTATCTCTACGCTGTACACTTTTTTGACGATTTGTGCGAGTATTGCTGCCTGATAACCTGAACCTGTCCCGATCTCAAGCACTTTGCTTTCGGGTCCGATCATCGCCAGCTCCGTCATCAGGGCTACAATATAAGGTTGGGATATTGTCTGTCCCTCCCCGATGGGCAGGGGATGATCATCATATGCCTGGTCGATATATTCATTTGGCACAAACTCATGCCGCGGGACTCTTTTCATAGCCTCAAGGACTGACCTGTTTTTTATACCCCGTGTTTCTATCTGTTCTTCCACCATCTTCATTCTCTGGATCTCGAAATTGGCTTTTTCATTTACCTCACGTTTTTCGTTAGAACATCCGCTTAAAACAGATGTTACCAGAATAATTATAGCAAGAATGGCTGACGCGAAGATGATATGGGTGGATGGTGAATTATTCTCCCACTGCATTGGCATGTAGAAAGTCAAAAATTTTGCTGCTCAATTCTTCGCCGTAAGGTCCGTCAAAGATGTATGTACCATGTCCGTCGGTTGGATAGATGACTAACTCCCTGGGGTCGGCGGAATTTTCATAGAGATATTTTGCCGACTGCGCGGCGCTGCCGTCTTTTTCTCCAGCGATGAATAGTTTGGCGCAGTCGATATTTTTTAGATTACCGGCCTTCAAACCTCTGAACTCAACAGGTGCGGAGATAGTTATCACTCCATCAACTTTGTTTTGAGATGCAACAAAAAGGCTTACTGTGCCACCCATGCTTGCTCCGATTAACACGATGCTTTTTGCGCCATCGTCTCTTATGAAATCAAGTGCTGCTGTGAGGTCTATATATATCCTGTCTATATCCTTCTTCCCTTCTGACTTTCCATATCCCCTGAAATCAAAAGTCATGGCCCCGTAACCGTTTTTCATTAACCTGTTTGAGAAGGCATCCCAGGAAGTCTGGTCGGTCGGGTACATATGTGAGAGTATGACCGCGGATTCTGATTTCCCAAATATCCTGCCTGCAATTTTTATATTATCTTCTGTGATAAATGAGACCTCTCTTATTTCAAGTGAAATTGATTCCTGGGGTGTTGTTTCCTCAACGGACTCTTTCTCAGATGTAGTCTGGGAAGTGGTTTCAGTAGCTGCTGATTCTTCTACTGACTCCGTCTGCTGGGATCTTTCCGATGTCAAAGTTGCCTCTGCTTCTTTTAGAGAGCATGAGCTTGCAGAAAGCGGGAGAACAAGTGCGCAAAGTAAGATACAGAACTGTTTCAGGAAGTTATTATGCATCATCTTTCACCCCCAAAATCGAAATTGCGCCGTTAATTAGATGATTATATCACCACCAATATGAATTAGAATTCGTTCTAACCTTTTGGGCTATCCTGATGACATTATCTCAATAAATGTATCCACAAGTTTGGGGTCAAATTGAGTTCCGGCATTTTTGAGTAGTTCCTTTACTGTCTGTTCGTGATTCAAGCGAGCGCTTCTAGTTCTTCTTTCGCAAATACCCTATTAGATATCGTTTCTTCTTTTGCTATTTTCCCATCAAAAAGTCTGACTTTTCTCCTGGCATGGTCAGCTATGTATTCTTCATGGGTGACAAGGACTATTGTTTTTCCATCATCATTCAGTTTTTGAAATATCTCCATTATCTCAAGTCCGGACTTGTAGTCCAGGTTTCCAGTTGGCTCATCAGCCAGGATTATGGCCGGATCATTTACAAGAGCACGCGCTATCGCGATTCGCTGGCTCTGGCCTCCCGAGAGCTCTGACGGTTTGTGTGAAGCCCAGTTTCGAAGGTTTACCAAATCAAGCACCTCAAGCGCTCGCCTGGTCCTTTTGGTGCTGTTGATTCTTCCAGAATATATAAGTGGTAATTCGACGTTTTGCAGTGCGCTTGCGCGGGGCAGGAGGTTGTAGATTTGAAAGACGAAACCCAATCTCCTATTTCGGATTATTGCCAGCTGATTTTCAGAAAGGGTTGATATTTCCGTGCCTTCAAGTTTATATGATCCGCTTGTGGGGATGTCCAGGCATCCAATTATATTCATCAGGGTTGACTTTCCCGAACCTGATGGGCCCATTATTGCTATGAATTCCCCTTCTTCCACCTGGAGATCGATCCCGTGAAGAGCCTTAAGTTCGATCCTGCCAGTTTTATAGATTTTTACAATGTCATGCATATCGATTATGAGGTCTCTGCTCACCATAACTCCTTCTACGGTATAGACATCATTTTACACTTTTTTCGATAAAGGTTATTTATAATAGTCAACTGTTTATGAAAAAAACTCTATCGCTTAATTCTAAAATCAAACACGTGAGCGATGATTACATCAAAACAATTGCGCTATTCAGCAAGAATGCAAGGATTCTGCTTTTGAATATTTTTTTGATGGGTGTCGGTATGAGCGTGTTTTCTGTACTGTTCAACCTTTATCTCTTGCGAATGGGCTACAGCGAGGACATGATCGGGGTATATCAGATGAGCATAGGTGCCTCAGTAGCAATGCTCGCAATCCCTTCCGGCTATATCATCGACAGGTTCGGTTTCAAGAGGCCTATGATTATTGCCTCGGTGATTACAGTGCTGGCGGTCATCTTTCAAGCCTCTTTTTACCCAATTACTGCCATAATAGTGTTCACATTCATTTATGGTGGATGTGCGTCGCTATTGATGGTCGCGGATAATCCGTTTATGATGGAAAATTCGACAAGAAGTGAGCGGACTCATCTTTTTAGCGTATCATTTGCTGCGATGATGCTCACAGGTTTCTTCGGCGGTCTTCTGGGTGGGTACATGCCAGGTGTAATCGCAAAAATCATGAATTTCAACCCTGATGATTACCTGAATTACAGGTATTCATTGTACATATCCATTTTGTTTGTTGTGGCGAGCGTGATACCATTTTTCTTCATCGAGGAGAAGAGAAGAGGAAATCCTTACTGTCATAAATTAATTGACAGGTTCCGGATCTCTAAAATCAAGAACAAGCGCTTATTTGCAAAGCTGTTAATTCCAAATGTCTTAATCGGGTTTGGGGCAGGGTTGATAGTACCTTTCATAAATGTGTATCTGGAAAATCAGGTAAATGCTTCTACATCTGTCATTGGGTTGATTTTCAGCCTGACATCAGTGTTGACCGGATTGGCTTCTTTTGGGGTTCCTCTTTTAACCAGAAGGTTCGGCAAGATAAATACCGTTGTCTTCACACAACTCTTTTCACTGCCGTTCTTGATCGGGATAACGCTTTCGAGTTTACTTCCATTGGCTGCATTTTTTGTGCTTGCAAGAAGTGTGCTGATGAACCTCAGCACTCCAGCGATGTCGAACTTTTCAATGGAAAGCGTTGCGCCTGATGAGAAAAGCCTGTTTTCCGGCTTCTCCGGCCTTGCCTGGAACGGAACCTGGGCTGTCAGCAATATCGCTGCGGGTTTCATAATGGCCAGGATTAGCTATCTGATTCCATACTATATGTGCGCTGCACTTTATTTTTTAGCTTCCATCTCATATTTCCTATTCTTCAGGAAGAGTGAGGAGAGGGAAGCGGTGGAACTCGTCCTGGATGAGGAGCACAGGCTTTGAGCGATAGAAGGCTTCGGGATATATATGATTGTTTCATTTTCGATATGGATGGCGTCCTGTATCTGGATGATAAACCAATTCGGGGGGCATGTGAGCTTATACAGTATTTGAGCAATCACGGGAAGCATTATGTGTTCCTGACGAATAATTCCACGCTTTCGATAAGGCAGTATATAAACCGGCTGAAAACAATGAATATTCCTATTAAAGCGGAGCAGATAATTTCCTCGTCTCTTGCAGCGGCACATTATCTTGGTGAGAAGTATCCTGAAGGCGGTAAAAAAGTCTTCGTCCTGGGTACGCGGTTTCTGAAGGATTATCTGAAATCGGAGGGTTTTGAAATACTTGGGCTTAAAGATGGACATAACGCTGATATAGTGATAGTAGGCCTTTATAGGAAGGTAACATATGACCATTTTAAAGAGGCAACCATTGCAATAAGAAGAGGTGCCGATTTTATTGCTACAAATAAAGATAAAACCTTTCCAGGTAAAAGTGAAATAGTACCGGGCGCCGGCTCTCTTGTCGCGTTTCTGGAGGCTTCCACGAGCGAACATGCAGTTGTTGTGGGTAAGCCCGAACCATATCTGCTTAACTTTGCATTGCAGTACCTAAGTAAAAAGAGGTCAGATATATCTTTCGAAGAATTGTTGAAGAGGACGCTGGTGGTTGGGGACAGGATAGACACGGATATATTGATGGCAAATAAAAACAATATGGACTCAGTTCTGGTTTTAACCGGTGTGACAGGGAGGGAGAACATAAATGTCGGTGCCAGGCCGACATATGTAGTTGAAGGGATCTGGGATATTTAAGTTCAAAACATTTAATTTTGTTTGCACAGCTTTCCTGATTGTGCTCATTATTCTTACCAGTGGTTGCCGTGCACTTGAAATATTAAAGGGAAACATTAGCCTCAATTACATCACGAGCGATGACGGGGTGGTGACCGTCAGGTTTAGTGAGCTAAAACCGTATGAAATTTCTATAGTTCCTGAGCTGAGAAGCCGCAATGAGGATATTGATTTATTCTTTGACAAGTATCGGTTTCAACCGTTTGGAAGGGTTCTGGATTTTGACTATGATCTTGAATTCAACGCAGAGAGATGCTCGAACTCTGGGGTTATTAATGATATAGGCCTGTTCATATATATGCCCGAAAAAGATGTATGGATCGATACCGGCTCAAAGCTTGATTTGCAAAAGTTAACGTTCAGCACGTCACAGAAATATCTATCTTCCGTTGCGCTTGTAAAGAAACTTGGAATAGTTCCGGATAGCTCCATTTATAAGATGCGATATGAGATGCTCGAAGATTCACCTGCGAAATTTATTGGCTATGAGAGCGGGTTTGCGTATTCACTCGATGGCGTGAACTTTATTGGCGTGGATGCAGGTTACCTGAATTTTGGTTGTGCTTACGATCTCAAAGCCGGCAGGTTTAAAATTGATGAAGCAGTAGTGCCATCGCAGGAAAATTTGAAAGATAACGGAAGAATGACGGTTTACTGGAAGGCGTATGTAGTCTGGAGCACGGGTTCTTTTGAAAAAGCCTATGTGGAAGGCTATGTCAGGTCAAGGAGTGGAGAGCCCGTAGAGGATGTCAATATCTCCTTTTTGAATAATACCACGGGAGATGAGCAGCAGGAGGTTTCCGGTGGAGACGGTTTTTACGCAACTTACTTGAGAGACGGCGAGTACATGATTTTCGCCAGGGCAGATGATGGTCGTTACATTGATATTGAGAGCTGGATTAGCGCATATTCCTTCAATAGATCGCTCGTTCCGTCAAAGCAGATCAACACAATAAATTTAACCCTGCGCCCCATTGATAAATGGAGGGGGAAGCTAAATTTAACAGGTGAGCTTGAGCATCCAACCGATGTCGTGCATATGGAGGTTCAGTTTGATTTTAACTTTAATGTGGATTCGAGCGGAAATATCACCGGTATAGGAACCGGCAAATATTTGGATGTAAAAGTGGAGCCAAAGATCGAGGGTATTTTTTATTTTATTGAAGAAGCACCTGATTTTGATGTGACGATAATGGGCAAAAAAGAAGGAGAGCGCATATACATTATTTTTGAAGCTGACTCCAGGATAGTAGCCTCCATTCAATCTCCACAGGTTGGGACGGTCTCCGAAGCAGAACCGGTTGACTGGCTTAGTCTGCTTCTTCTTTCAGCAAGATTAAATGAGGTCAGCTTTCCGATCCTGGATGGAGCCAGTTCAAAAATAGGAGGCGCACTTGGAGACGCTTCTTTCAGGGTTGAAAGCCAGGGAGAAATCGAAATATTTATAGATGACAAGAACTAGCTTCAGTCTTTTGGAAAAGCGGATTAAATAGATCCGCTTACGCTTAGCTTCTGTTCCTGATGATGAGCAGTCGTAAGAGTTGAAGCAGTGCCATGGCTGTTGCTGCGACGTATGTCATCGCTGCAGCATTGAGGACAGATTTGGCCATGGGCAGCTCATTTGAACCGAGGAGTCTGTATGTTTCAAGCGCCTGCACTGCTCTTTTGCTCGCATTGAATTCCACCGGCAGCGTTATAAGTGTGAATATTACTGCTGCGGTGAAGGCTATGATCCCGATGTCTATTAACGGCCTGAAGCTGAATAAAAAGCCCATTATAAACAGGGGGAATGCAAGCACTGACCCTATATTTGCTATCGGGTAAAAAGCATTTCTGAGCATAAGTGGGCCATATTTATTTGCATGCTGCATCGCATGACCTGATTCGTGCGCTGCGATTCCAAGAGCAGAGATTGATTTTCCAAAAAATATATCCCTGGACAGCCTTAAGGTCCTGCTTCTTGGATCGTAATGGTCTGTAAGTGTGCCCGCTGCAACATCAAGCTTCACGTTGTTTACTCCGTTCGCTGATAGGATCTGCTGGGCTGCCTGTGCACCCGTCATCCCGCGTGAGTTGGCGATCTGCGAATATTTGTTGAACGAAGTACGAACTTTTATCTGTGCATATATCGAAAAAATCAACGCTGGTATCAGCATCAGAAAAGTAATGTTCCAGAAATAAAACATGAATATCACCTTTAAATACAAATTAGAGCCTTTTACTCAGGCTCCGTGAATATTATAGCACTGACTTCAACTTTTCTAACAGCGATTCAAACGAGTAGTTCTCTCTGGCTATTTCGTAGTTTCGCCGAGCTATTTTCTCCCTGAGCCCCTCATCTTCTAAAAGCTCGACCGTCTTTTTAACCGCATCTTCTGTCACCGACCTCTCTATCAGGACGAAGTTGAAGCCATGGCGCAGCATATCCTCCAGTACCGGGTATCGATTAACAAAAAGCGGTTTCTTATAAGCACATGCTTCGATTACCGGATTTCCAAACCCCTCAGTGTCGCTTGGCAGCGTGACGAAGTCACAGTGAACATATGCGTCGTGGGCATCATAGAACTTTTTAAATCCAGCGGTAGTGCGCGTTATTCGAAAAATGTTGTCTGCAAAAATGCTCCTGACATTCTTTTCCACAGAATATCTTTTTATGAATTCAAGGTAGTCGGCTTCTGACCCCTCGCCGCCCGCGGTGGTCAGAAGTACCGCATCCTTGATGCCGTGTTTTGACAGCATGCTTATGAGGTCAATTGAGCGCTCTATCTTTTTCCTTTGAATTATGCGCGTGGGCTGCAAAAATATTCTTGTGGTGCTGCTGATCCCAATGTCTTTTCGGAGGGTTGAATTAAAGGAATCTGCTGTCCTGATTTTGTTAAAGTCAAAGGAGTTTGGTATCAGCATTGCCTCGATGCCGGTTCTGCTTTTCAGTGATTTCTGGGCGATGCTATTAATTACGATGTGTTTGAGGGTTTTCAGCCTCGGGGGAAAGACTGTTGACAACATATCTTCCATCGGGGAGTCTAAGAATTTATCCCTTTCCCAGTAGAGGTCATGATGTCTTGCTATCGCAATGAAGCCTTCCTCTCTTAATATTTCAAATAATGCGAGTCCCAGGGGCACGTTCATTGGGATTGAAAGTGCATTTTCTATGCTTAGATACGATATTTCATGTTTTTTGATCTCGTGAAGGAGTTTTGCCTTAATTCTTTTTGTTAAATTCTTTATTGCCACAAGCAGTTGCCCTATCTCTTCATGGCCATCTTTTGCAAAGATTTTTTGCTGGATGCTTTCGACCTCCGGGTGGTCGAAGCTCATTTCCGGGATCCTGATGCAGTTTGGATCTAATTCGTTGAACTCACCCGCAATGTAATAAATTCTATACCCCAGGATCCTGAATGCTTGAGCCCATTTCTCGGCTTCGATTGACACACCATCGGGGTACTTGAGCCGCATGGATACTATGGCGATCTTCTCGTTCATATTGTGATTTGGGTAGATTTGTGATTTATATATAATTATAACAAAAGTATTTTTTGGTGATTTAGTGCAATGCAATACTTTGAGGATGAGACCGTAGCCAGGTGTTTGGAGGATTCTCAGTGTGAGCCCGTCTGGGATGTCGTTGTGGGGATTCCCAGTTTTAATAATGCAGCCACAATTTGCAAGGTGGTGGAAACATGTGGAGCTGGGCTTAAAGAGTACTTTCCGGAGTTGAAAAGCCTGATAATAAATTCTGATGGCGGCTCAACTGATGGGACTATTGAGGCTGTGAAGAACGCCAGGCTTCCCGAAGGCATCAGGGCAATCTCAATTCCCTATGAGGGCATCAAGGGGAAGGGGAGTGCACTGCGTGCAATTTTTGTTGCTGCTGATATGCTCAACTCTCGATTCTGCATAATCACCGACGCGGACTCGCGCAGCATAAAGCCGCAGTGGATTAAGCTGCTGGGTGAACCGATCTACAAGCATAACTACGGGTACGTCACCCCTTATTATCTGCGTGATAAATATGATGGGACGATAACCAACGCTCTGGTCTACCCGCTCACTTCTGCGCTTTATGGATTTCGACTAAGGCAGCCGATAGGCGGCGATTTTGCGATGTCAACAGGGCTTTTGAAAAACTTTATATTCACGCACGCCTATGAATGGTACCCGGATGTCTGCAGGTTTGGAGTTGATATCTGGATGACTACTACGGCAATTTGCGAAGGTTTTAACATAATTCAGGCGCCGCTTGGGGTCAAGATCCACGATGTTAAGGACCCGGGGGCCGACTTGAGTCTCATGTTCAAGCAGGTTGTCGGCACAATGTTTGGGATGATGCGCAAGTATGAAATGAAATGGAAAGTCGCGGGTAAGAGCATCTCTGCCCCGGTTTCTGGTGATGTCCCCATACAGGAGATCGAGGACCTTAAGATAAACGTGAAGAACCTTACAGCGAAGTTCGAGGATGGTTTCACAAAATTTGGAGATGCCTGGAAGGTGATCCTGGGCTCCGATGGCTACCGCATGCTTCGAAAGATCATGAAAAGTCAGCTTCGTTTTAATTTTCCAGCGGATTTCTGGGCAAAGGTCATCTATGATTATTCCGCGTACTTCAATTTTTCCCCAAAGGACATGAGAGGAGAGATACTTGATTCGTTAAACCCCCTGTACTGTGCGCGCACAGCTTCATTCGTGCTTGACACCAGGACAATATCAGATGAGATGAGTGATGCTCTTGTCTATGGTGGCGCGAACGTGTTTGAAAGGTTGAAACCTTATCTGATTGAAAAGTGGACTAATAACGAACAGAGACTATTTTCATAAAGTCTATTGTCATCAATAATAATTATTATTAATGGAGGGCAAAATGAGTTATGAAGCAAAGGACTACAGCAGCCTAATAGGGGTCGAAGGTCTGAGCGAAACACTTCTTCGGAATCATTTCACGCTTTATCAGGGTTATGTCGCCAATACGAACAAGTTGCTGGAATCACTTGATAAGATGCTCAAGGAATCAAATACAGGCACGCCTGAGTACGCAGAATTGAAAAGAAGACTTGGATGGGAATTTAACGGCATGCGACTCCATGAACTCTATTTTGAGAACATGGGCGGCGACGGCGATATAAGCAAATTTATGGCGCTGTCCGGTGAGATAGCCAGAAACTTTGGCAGCTACGAAATATGGGAGAAGGACTTCAGGGCGACGGGCACAATGCGTGGTATCGGATGGGTTATCCTGTATAAGGATATGACAAACGGCAGACTGATGAATTTCTGGATCAACGAGCATGATGTTGCTCATCCGAGCGGATGTGTACCGCTGCTTGTGATGGATGTTTTCGAACATGCTTACATGATCGATTATGGACTGAAGAGGGCTGACTACATAGATGTCTTCATGAAGAACATTAACTGGTCATCCATCGATTCGAGGTATTAATACAAAAGCGATCTGACATATAATCCTGGGTTGCTTGTACTATTTGGATCTGCACTCGAGGTCAATCTTTTGTCTAAAGAGCTTCATTAACTTTGCTGTGATGGGGCCTGGTTTACCTGTGCCGATGACATTTGTTTTAAGGTGTGTCTTTTTGACTGCCATGGCTGGGTCTCTAACTTTATCGGGTTCTATATAGGTGAGAGCCTTTGTTACTGGCATGATGTCGAGGAGGGTGCTGGAGAGAAAAACCTCTTCCGCTGACAGGAAGTCGTCCAAAAAGAACCGGTCCTCGACCACATCTATGTTATTTTCCCTGCATGTTTCAAGTACTGCCTGTCGCGTCACACCGGCGAGGATTGGAAGGCCTCTATCTGGAGTGACAACTCTTCCATCTATTATTGCAAATATATTGGAGAACGAACCCTCGCATATGAAGTTTTCGTGATTGCATACCGCAGATTCCAGACAGTCAGAGTGCCTGGCTTCTCGCCGTAATATGAGGTTTTCTTCATATGAGGTTGTCTTGATCTTTGCTGCAGGCGTCATCTCACATTTGCGATACTTGGAGATTATTATGCTGGCTCCATTACTGTATAAGATCTTCGGGTATGGCTTGAGGGGTCTCGCCGTGACGAAGAACGTCGGCGATGAGCCTTCTTCTTTACCGCTTGAAGAAGTGATTCTGATGTAGGCGTCTTTCAAATTATTCCTTTTTAACAGCTCAACAGCGATGCTCAAGACTTTGTCCAAAGCTGGTAACTTTCCAATTTCAAGAAACCTTGCGGTGGATACCATTCTTTCATAGTGCTGTGGGAGCCTGAACAGCATGGAGTTTATCGCCTTTACGGTTTCAAAAACTCCGTCCCCGAGCAGAAAGCCCCTGTCGAGAGGTGAAATTAGAAGCTCGCTTTCAGGCAGGAACTTACCGTTGAGGTAATAGATAAGTTCATTGTCGTTTTTCTTTGAATCCATATGCCTCTTTCATTATTTCAAAATTTATCATCTTGTTGGTTTTTATTTTAAACTGAAACGATGGCCCTTGCCAGTGCGATGCCCTTATCCAGCGTCTCCTGATATTCTTCTTCCGGAACGGAGTCGGCGACGATCCCCCCGCCTACCTGATATGATAACATTTTCCTGCGCTGGATTATTGTGCGTATGGCGATATTCAGGTCCATGTTTCCGTTAAACCCTATATATCCGATTGATCCGGTATAGAGCCCCCTTTTTGTTGGCTCGAGCTCTTCGATTATTTCCATTGCTCTAATTTTTGGCGCTCCAGTAATCGAGCCTCCGGGGAATGATGCTTTTATGAGGTCGACAAGGTCAACATCCTGGCGCAGCAAACCCTCTACTGTGGAGACAAGGTGATGGACAGTCGCGTACTCCTCAATCACGGCGTGCTCTTTTACCTTTACACTACCCGGGACGCACACCTTCCCGAGGTCATTTCGCTCCAGGTCAACGATCATCGCAAGTTCAGCATTATCCTTCTCACTTGCTTTGAGTTCATTTTTTAATCTTGTGTCGCTTTCAGCGTCTTTGCCCCTGGGGCGAGTGCCCTTTATCGGCCTTGTTTCAACGTTTCTACCCACCACTTTTAAAAATCTTTCGGGCGAAGAGGAAAGCAGTTTAATATCGCCGAAATCAATGAACGCGGCGAATGGTGCCGGGTTTATCTCTCTGAGTCGTTCGTATAGTACCGTACTCTTGATATTGAGAAGCATCTGAAATCTTTGCGAGAGGTTTACCTGATATATGTCTCCAGCGTAGATGTAGTCGATGGCTTTTTTAACAGCCTTCAGGTATTCATCCTGCGTGAAGTTTGAGTAATTTTCGATGAAATTATGCGGGAGAATCGGGCTCCTCTTGCGTTGCGCTCTCACGTATCCGGTATTTTCGCATTGAGGACAAACTTTACTTATCTTTTTGATGTTTGAGATCGTCTCCTTAAACCTACTTTTGACATCAAAAATACCGAAATCAACGGCGGAGAGGAATGCCCTGCCGCTCAGGTGGTCTATTTCTAATATCATGTCGTAGAGATTGAGGTCAATGTAGGGGTGAATTCCATCATCTCTTGCCGTATATGGCAATTTTTCTATGAGCCTGCCCAGGTCGTATGAGAGGTATCCTACCGCGGCGCCAGGGATAACATCGTGTCCAGCCGGTTCCTGGATCCTTACTATTTCCAATAGCTCTCTTAACAGGTTAAATACCCACCCCCAACTTTCAGGCTGAATATATGTTCGTTCTCTTTCTTTAGGGTTAACCCTGAACCTGAAAAAGGGTTCGCGTCCCATCAGCGATTTTACCCCAAGGCGTCTGTTGATAAGACTGCTGTCAAGGAGAAAGCTGTTCCTGCCCGAAAAAGTGTGCTGGTAGATATCCCATGGCTCTGTGGTGACCTTAACCTCTTCCACGTAAAGCTGGGGCTTCTTGATGGAGTTCTTCAACTGGTGGAGCAGACCCTGCAACTGCTTCACTTTGTTTTTAAGAAGTTTTCCATAATCCTGAACCCATCCTCGGTGAGAAAGGATTCCGGGTGGAATTGAAGTCCGAATATTTTTAAGTTCTTATGTTGAATACCCATTATTATCCTATCCTCGGTGTACGCTGTTATCTCAAGACAGTTTGGCAGGTCTGTCGGTTCTGCGATAAGAGAATGATACCGCATCGCAAGAAATGGATTTCTTACGCCGATGAGGATTCCTCTGTTATCGTGAATGATCTTTGATACCTTGCCGTGAAAAGGCTTCCTGTCACGGACTATCTTGCCTCCATAGGTTGCGATAATACACTGATGCCCAAGACACACCCCGAGAATCGGGAGCTTTCCAGCGAAAGTATTTATGACATCAATTGAGACGCCGCTGTTCTCCGGCCTTCCAGGACCAGGTGAGATTAGTATCCTATTAAACCTGCACGAGGTCAGATCCTCCATTTTTACGTTGTTCCTGAATACCATTACATCCTCGCCTAAAACCTGCAGATACCAGACGAGGTTATAGGTAAACGAGTCAAAGTTGTCTATCACCAACGTCGCCATTTTTGATGACTTCCCATTGAATAAGAATTGATGATGCGCTTATTATCCCATTTTTAATAAGTTAGAATATTATTTGAATTATTACAATCTACAGTAAGCTTTGTGAAGTTGCAAAAATTTTGTGAACAATAAAGGAGGAAAATGTTAAAACAGATTTCAGTCAGGAGCTCATCACGAAACCAGTTCATTGACATTACCGATGAAGTGTCATCGGTGATCAAGGATTCCGGTGTGAAGGACGGTATTTGTGTTGTGTTTGTTCCGCATACGACCGCTGCCGTAACCATAAACGAAGGCGCAGACCCGAGCGTGGTAAGGGATATCTTATCAAAAACCTCTGCTCTGGTTCCGTCATCTGAGAATTATTATCACTCAGAAGGAAATTCTGATGCGCACATAAAATCCAGCATGGTCGGTTGCTCGATTACGATAATAATAGATGGTGGACAACCTGTCATGGGAACTTGGCAGAGTATCTATTTTTGTGAGTTTGATGGCCCAAGAAACCGTAAGGTTTACCTAAAGATCATCTGAAGTCACGCTGGGTTTCGTCAGCTTGACCTGAGCAATGCGCTTGCTAATAACGCTTGTGACCGTGATTTTATAATCGTTAATCTTGATCTCTTCGCCCTGCTTTGGAACGCGGCCGATGTATGAGAATATAAAGCCGCCCATCGTATCGAACTCACCTTGTGAGACAGGCAGGCCGGTCTCTTCGATCACTTCCTCAATACTAGCTCCGCCTCCGATCAGAAAATTATTTTCATCAATCTTCACTATTTTGGGAAGTTCCTGATCGTATTCGTCCTGTATTTCGCCCACAATTTCCTCAAGCAGGTCTTCTACTGTGACCAGCCCGGATGTCCCACCGTACTCGTCGAGTGCTACAGCGATGTGGACCTTTAACTTCTGCATCTCTGCAAGGAGCTCGACTATCTTTTTTGTCTCAGGGACGAAGTGTACCGGGCGCATTATTTCGGTGATCTTTAATTCCTTTCCCTCTTTTGCGTATATCAAGATGTCTTTTGCATATATGACGCCGATTATGTTATCGATATCGTCCTCAAATACCGGAATTCGTGAATGCCCTGACTCTTTTATTGTGTTTATGACGTCGGCTGTGGCTGCGTTTTTGTCAACTCCGATCATGTCAACTCTTGGCACCATAACTTCATGGACAACGCTATCCGTGAATTCCAGCACGTTATGAATTATCTCCTTTTCCATCTCTTCGATTATCCCCTCCCTCTCACCGAGGGAAGCCAGCGACTTGATGTCCTCTTCGGTTACGCTCGGCTCATCCTCCTTTAACTTTTTAACAATCGGATAGATTGTGACGTTGCTGATCTTTTTGAATATCCAGGTAAAGGGGGTGAGCAGGATGATCAATATCTTAACAAATGTCGCCAGGCGCAGTGATGACCTTACCGGTATTTTTGCAGCTATTGTTTTTGGAATAATGTCTCCAAATATCAGGGTGATGACTGTCCAGACGATTGCCGAGATTAGGATGCCTTTGTTCCCAAATAACTTTATAAAAAACGCAGTGACAAGGGAGGTTGATACGATCACCACTATGTTGAGCCCGATCAATAGCGCGCTCAGTAATCTATCAGTATCTGACGACACATCACTGGCTGTCTTCGCTCTCCTGTTTCCTTTTTCTGAAAGGTACTGGAGGCGGAGTTTATTTGCAGAAGTCAGTGCGGTTTCTGAGGCTGACATGGCGGATCCAAGCAGCAGCAGTATTATCATGGCCACCAGAGTAATAATCAAATAAGCAGTGTCCATTATTTAATCAGGGTACAGGCACCCTTTTTTGTCTCTCCTTTGTCGTCACAAGCGTAAATTTGCAGACCTCTTCGATATCTTCAACGAGCTCGATTTCAAGAGCCTTCTTTATCTCATCCGGGATCTCTATGAGGTCCTTCTCGTTCTTACTGGGAAGAATTAACTTTTTTATGCCGGCACGGTGCGCCGCCAACAGCTTTGCCTTAACGCCGCCAATGGGCAGGATCCTCCCGCGCAGTGTTATTTCACCGGTCATTGCGACATCCCTTCTGACTGGCTGTTTAGTTGCTGCAGAGATCAGTGCAATGATAATTGCTATGCCAGCCGAAGGGCCATCCTTGGGAATGGCTCCTTCCGGAACATGAATATGAATGTCATGTTTGTTGAAGAAGCCCGGCTCCAGGTTGAAGTTCTCGGCTTTTGCCTCCACGAAGCTCATAGCCGCCTTTGCCGACTCCTGCATGACCTCTCCAAGCTGCCCTGTAAGCGTCAGCTTACCTTCGCCAGGATAGAGAATGCATTCGACGAACATTATGTCGCCGCCCACAGGGGTGACAGCGATGCCCGTGGCAATGCCGATCCTATCCTTGTCCTCAATCTGGCTGGGTAAAATTTTTGGTACCCCAAGGTACTTTTCAATATCGGCAGGTTTTATGGAGATGACCTTAGCGCTCTCACCGTTCTGGACCACCTCTCTGGCGATCTTTCTACAGATGGATGATATCTCTCGCTCCAGGTTTCTGACTCCCGACTCGCTTGTATATTCATTTGTGATCTTCAGCAGTGCTTTGTCAGTGAACTTTATCTTGAATTTTCCAAGGCCCTGTTCTTTTATCTGTTTTTTTACGAGGAACTTCTTGGCTATATTTAATTTCTCCTCAGGTCCGTACCCAGGTATGTTCAGTATCTCCATCCTGTCGCGCAGGGTGGGAAGTATTGTGTCGGCAACGTTCGCCGTCGTTATGAACATCACATTTGAAAGATCGTACGGCACATTCAGATAGTTGTCCTGAAATGCAAAGTTTTGTTCAGGATCTAGCACCTCAAGTAAAGCGGCGGATGGGTCTCCTCTAAAATCGGCGCCGACCTTGTCAATTTCATCTAGCATGAAGACAGGATTAATCGTCTTAACCTGTGTCACCCCCTGAATTATCCTGCCGGGTAATGCACCTACATATGTCCTCCTGTGGCCGCGGATTTCGGCTTCGTCGCGTATCCCACCCAGGGACATCCTGTAGAATTTCCTGCCCAGCGCTCTTGCAATGGATTGTCCCAGCGATGTCTTGCCGACGCCAGGGGGGCCTATAAAGCAGAGTATGGGACCTTTTACTCGCCCTTTCAGTTTTGTTACGGCAAGAAAATCCAGTATGTGCTCTTTGACCTTTTCGAGATTGTAGTGGTCGCTGTCAAGAATCTTCTTAGCCTCCTCGATGTCAATTTTGTCTTCGGTCCTCTCGCTCCATGGTACGTCGAGCAGCCATTCGAGATATGTTCTGATCCAGGAGTGCTCAGGAGACGTAGTCGGCATCTTTGATAATCTATCGATCTCTTTTAATGCGCGCTCGTTGACCTCCTTTGGCATATTTTTTTCCTCAACACGTTTTTTCAGTTCGTGGATCTCGGCCTGTGTCTCATCCATCTCTCCAAGTTCTTCCTGGATTGCTTTTAACTGCTGGCGCAGGAAATATTCTCTCTGAGTTTTGCCCATCTCCTCCTGGACTTTGGACATTATCTGGGTCTGTAGCTTTAAACGGCGAAGCTCTTCAGCAAAAAAGTTTGAGAGTTTTTCCATCCGCTTCGATACGGACGGTTCTTTAAGTATGGTCTGTCTCTGGTGAGTGTCTGGCAGGAGGTATGAGGCCAGCAAATCGACAAGCCTGCCTGGATCTTCCTGTGCAGTGAGCGTCCCGGCGAGGTCTGTTGGGAATGGGATGCCCAGTTGGAGGAAGTTTTCTATCTGAACTCTCAACGTTATCTTGAATTTTTCAAACTCTTCAGGGGTTACGTCGATGATGTCGTCCATCTTTTCAAATCTGATCATGAAGAACGGATCTGTCTGGGTGAAGCTGGCGATCTTGCCCCGCATGATCCCTTCGACGACACATTTCACGCTTCCGTCCGGCAGTCTGAACATCTGCTTTATTATTGATGCCGTGCCGTGCTCGTAAAGGTCGCTGCTCGCGATGTCTTCCTTTGAGGCGTCCTTCTGTGTCACAAGCATTACTATGTCTTCTTTTCGTAGCGCTTCATCAAGGGCTATGAGTGATTTGCCCCTGCCGATTAAGAGCGGAATGGAAAGAAATGGGAAAATTACAGTGTTTTTTAGTGCGATTAACGGAATCTCTTCCGGTATCCTGATGCTTTCGATTTTGTTTTCTTTTTCTGCCATATGTAAACCTTTTATTATTTGCTAAATGATATTTTACTATTATTTATATTGAGCCGTCGCCAATATATATCCTAACAGAGGATCCCCGAGCGAGCGAGGTGCCAGCAATGGGCTCCTGTTTTAATACCATGTCTTTCTGATCTTTCGTAGAGACTATTTTGATGAGCACTGCTGTGAACCCGCTTCCTTCCACTGCCACCCTGGCATCATCCGCCCTCATCCCAATAGTATCCGGGACTATGGATGTCTCGGTATTAACGGTCACAACCAGGATTATCTCACTGTCTTTTTGTGTGCTTGAGCTGGCCTCTGGCTCTTGAGAAATAACTACTCCGACCTCTGCACCCGGGTTAAATCGATCCTCTCTTATGGGTATCAGCTTTGCTGCAATGATCACATTTTTTGCATCCTCATAGGGCATACCAACTACAGATGGCACTGTTATCATCTCTGGTCCTTTGCTGATCGTGAGATCAACCGAAATACCTTTTGATACGATATCCCCATTTTTAATTGATTGTTTAATTATATGGTCTTTTTCCACCTCAATTGAGTACTCGGAATCAATTTTACCGATACCTATGCTGGACTGTTGCAGGATGTTTCTTGCCTCATCAACGGTTAAACCTTTTAAATCTGGCATCGTCGTAGTCTCAATGCCTTTGCTTATTATCACTTCGACGGTCGAGTCTTTTTCAACTTTGGAACCTTCTTCAGGATTCTGGCTTATGATGCCGCCCGGTTCAACTTCATCATTGTATTTCTGCTCAACGACTGAAATGCGAAGTCCAGTCTCCTCAAGTTTTTTCTGCGCACTTGAGATATCGATGTTCCTGATGTCGGGCACTGCTACGATTTCAATCGGTGGTTCTTTTGGCCACAGTAAAAAGGTCAGGATGCCGCCCGCAGTCAACAGTACTATGATCACAAGAAGAGAGCCAAGCAGCCTGAAGCGGGCTGGCCTATTTCTTGTTCCGAGCTCTCTAGTCCTTTCATCCCGTCTTGCTCCCCCATTTTTCTTCTTGCTCACCAGGACTTTTGGTGGTTTGACCTCAAGACAGTCAGCTAATGCTTCCTTAAGTTCCATGGCAGTCTGATATCTGTCCAGCGGATCTTTGCTGATGGCCTTGAGTATTACCTGCTCCAATCCGTATGGTATGTCCTCTCTATAATATGAGGGATGCATTGGCTCTTCGTATATATGTTTCATCGCGACTGATATCGGGTTGTCGCCTCTGAAGGGTAGTTCTCCGGACGCCATTTCATAGACGACAATGCCAAGCGAGTAAATATCACTGGTCAGGCTTATGCTCTTTGCCTCTGCCTGCTCAGGTGAGATGTAGTTAGCGGTTCCAAAAACGGCACTGCCCTGCGTTAAAGTCGCCGTGAGAGATTTCGCAATGCCAAAGTCCGTTATTTTGGGTATGTCATCATCCGATACGATTATGTTCTGTGGTTTTATATCACGGTGTATGAGGTCATTTTTGTGCGCAGTGTCGAGTGCATCACATATCTGCATTGAATATTTTATTATCTTTTCATATGGGAGTGGGCTCTCCTGCAGTATGATCTCCTTTAGTGTCCTTCCCTTTATATATTCCAGGACCAAAAAATAGCAGTTCCCATCGTTTCCCCAGTCGTAAACATTGACAATATTTGGATGATGCAGATTTGCCGCAGCTCTGGCCTCTCGCTTGAACCTCGTGATGAACGTGGGATCAGCGGCGAACTGCGCATGCAGCGTCTTTATGGCGACCTTCCTTCCAAGCAGCATGTCATCTGCAAGGTAGACATCCGCCATGCCGCCGCTGCCAATTTTTTCGACTATTTTATAGCGATCCAGAACTATTTTTCCGAGCATAGGTTATCAAAATAAGAGTAGCCATTATATCTCAAAATTCCTTTAAATACTCGCTTACAATTTCTCTGAACACATGGGCCGCTTCTACACCGCCTGCTCCACCGTTCTCAATGATTATCGAGAGCACTATCACCGGGTCTTTTGCCGGCGCAAAACCGATGAACCATGAATGAGGACGTTCGCCTGTGCCGACCTCAGCAGTCCCTGTCTTCCCTGCGATTTCTATTCCTGGCACGCCGGCTGCCTTTCCTGTACCATTTTCAACGACGTCTTCCATCATTTCTGAAATTTTGCCTGCTGTCTGCCTTTCTACTGACCTGAATAATATCTTCGGGCTTGCATGCTGTAATGTTTTTCCGTCACTTGATTTTATGTCCTCCAGCAGATATGGTTCCATTATTATCCCATCGTTTGCAATCGCGCATGCCACCAGTGCCATTTGAAGTGGCGTGGCGAGAACTTTTGCCTGGCCGATTCCTGTCCATGCGAGCGCGACATCGTCGCTGTGATCGGCAAGTCCAAGCTGGCTTACCTGTACTGGGAGCTCAAAAGGGATTTCCTCATCAAATCCTAATTTTGTAGAATAGTTTGAGAGCAGATCAGTGCCCAGATCCAGGGCCAGGGATGCGAAAAAAATATTGCAGGACTTAATAAATGCCTGCTCTAAATCAACCTCCCCGTGCGATCTGCCTTCAAATTCTGTCACAATATTTCCTGCGATTTCCATTTTCCCAGCACAGTTTATGATTTTACTTATGCCGATCTCTTTCTCCAGGGCGGCTGCTGCTGTTATTATCTTGTAAGTTGAGCCAGGTGGATAAAGTCCCATTGTCGCCCTGTTAAGGAAAGGTGAGCTTTCATCCTGCGAAAGAACGTCCCATTCCTCTATAAGCCTGTTCGGGTCAAAGGATGGCGAGCTCACGAGCGCAATGACCTCGCCGCTTTTGGGATTCAGGGCAACCACCGCGCCGCGTCTCCCGGATAGAAGCTCATACGCTCTTTCCTGCAGCCCGGAATTGATTGTCAATGTAACTGTGTCAGGTTCATCCGATAAATTCATTGATATCAGCCTGGATATCGTTCCAATCAGTCCAGGCCATTTTTTATGGCTTATGAAATTATCCAGGGCCAGCTCCATGCCAGATTTGCCATATTTTTGATTGAAGAAACCAAGCATGGGCTCAAATATCACACCGTAAGGGTAATAGCGCAGATAAAATTGTCCCTCACGCCTGCTCTGCGCAAGCAGCGCTCCATCTTTTGAGTAGATATCTCCTCTTGGTTCCTTCGCTTCTTCCAGTATATATCTCAGGTTTTCAGGGTGCCCCAGTATCCTTTGTGGATTTATCAGTTGAGCATAGATCAGGTTTACCGAGATGGCAGCAAACAGTGTGATGATGACAATGAAAATGTTGTTTATATTTTTATTCAACTCTGATCTCCTGCCTTTGTGAAACTAAAAGCACCAGTGCGATTGCTACCAGGTTTGAAAGCATTGAACTCCCACCGTAGCTCAGGAAGGGTAAAGTTATTCCCGTAAGTGGTATGAGTCTTGTAACCCCACCAATTATGATGAAGCATTGCGTTGAGATTATTGCTCCGATGCCCGAGCAAAGCAGTTTTCCGAACCGATCATTACAGGTCACCGCCGTTCTGAGTATGAAGAAAATAAGGGTCAGGTATATTCCAAGTAGTCCTGTTAAACCTAATAGACCTATCTCCTCACCAAATGCGGCAAAAATGAAGTCAGAGAAGCTCACCGGTATGATTGTCGGCATTCCCAACCCGATGCCCCTTCCCGTTATCCCTCCTGCGGCGAGTGAGATCAACCCCTGAGCGACCTGGTAGCCTGAACCTGAATAATAATCCCATGGGTCGAGCCAGATGGCTACTCGGTTTTGTATATGCGGAAATACCAAATAACATATATATGATCCAAGGATAAACAGGATGAGTCCTATGATCATATAAACTGGCCTTCCGGAACTCGCATAGACCATGATGAGGAATATCGCAAAGAATAGCAGTGATGCTCCCAGGTCCTTCTCAAAGATGAGCAGAATGACCGAGAGGCCCCACATTAGCATCAGAGGACCGATGTGGCGCATGCCAGCTAGCCGGATCCCGAATATTTTTCTGGTGCCCAGCGAGAATATATCGCTTCGCTCAGAGAGGTAGCCTGCCAGGAATATTACCATGAATATCTTGCCAAGTTCGGATGGCTGGAAACTCAATCCGGCGATTTTAAGCCACAACCTTGCGCCATTGACTTCGATTCCGAAGAAAGCAGTCGAGAAGATTAAAATAAATGCAAGCATCCCGAATATATATTTATAATTAATCAAGGCATTGTATTTTCTGGCTGCCAGCGATGTGACGACCAGAGCAAGCAGTCCTATGAGTATCCAGTTAAACTGCAGTCTGGCCAGCTTTGGGGTCAGCCTGAATATCATGGAGAGTCCGGTCATTGTCAGCATGTGGACCAGTGGAAGGATATAAGGGTTTGGAGTGCTGATGAAAAATCTTATGATCTGACCTGTTAGCAGGAAAGCTGCAAAAATAATTATGGGTGCTAATATTATTTCGATATCCGATATTCTCCCCGCTGCTCCTGCTGCGGCGTAAAAAAGCAGTGAAGTTGTAAAAAAGGAGAGTAAGGTTAATGATCCTTCGGTCAATCTTTCTTTCATGTTGAGTTATATTTCAATCACTATCACCGTGATATTGTCAGGACCACCCATCATGTTGGCTTTTTCGATCAGATCTCTACATATTTCCTTTGGTGTGGCGTCCATCGAAATCGATCTCAGGACACCCCTATCATCAACTGCCGAGGTAAGCCCATCTGTGCATAAAAGCAGTTTGTCGCCAGGTGAAACCTCCAGCCAGAATGTATCTATGTAGATATCCTGCTGGTATCCAACAACGTTTGTAATGACGTTTTTATATGGATGGTATCTTGCCTGCTCTGCTGTGATCTGGCCTGCCCTGACCATCTCTTCAACAAGCGAATGGTCGGTCGTGACTTGCCTGAAGGAGCCGTTTGAATAGTAGTATGCTCTGCTGTCGCCAGCATTGGCGATCAAGCAGTCTTTATCCTTGATTGCGCATAGCGTAACCGTTGTCCCCATACCACTTAATTCTTTTTTCTTCCTGCTCTCGGAGAGGATCCTGGAGTTTGCCAGCATTATTGCATCCTGGGCTGCTATTCCTAAATTTATGCCTTTTTTCTTGCTTAATTCCTTTATAATCGATTTTTTTATGATGTCCACGGCCATTCTGCTGGCAACTTCACCGCCGAGATGTCCACCCATGCCGTCAGCAACTATGAAGATGTTTTTTTCAGCGTAGAAGTTATCCTCGTTATTCTGTCTGCTTCTTCCAATATTGGAGTCTGCATAGTAATTCATTCTATTTTCTCAATTTTTATGATCGGCTTTCCGATTTGTATTTTCATTCCTGCTTCTAAGACGACCTGGCCATTTATCAATCTTTGATCGATGTACGTCCCGTTGGTGCTTTGCAGGTCTTCGATCGTAAGATACTTGTTTTTGATGTTTCTGATCACTGCATGATGCGCCGAAACGAATTCGCTCGCCAGGACGATGTCACATTCAGGTTTGCGCCCTATGTAAATTTTATCAGCGACATTAACTTTGTACGACCTCTGGTCAGTTGAGTTTAAGTCAACCGTCAAATGTAACGATTTTCCCTGTTTGTCAATACCTGATATCTCATGATTACTTCTTAGGGATTTCATGTAGTTTTTAAAAATTATGAACATGAATAGATATACTGAACCTATGAAAGCATATGAAAGTAGGTTGATAAAGACGTCAGGAAGCTTCATCCTGATTGCTGTTAGTCCTGAAAAGCAATTTAGTTTTTCCTATGACAACTTCATCGCCGTCATGCAGTTTTGAGCGGGTTATCCTTTCACTGTTCAGATACGTGCCGTTTGTGCTTCCAAGATCCTCAATTGAGATTGAGCCGTCATATTCAGTTGTGGCCACCAGGTGATGTCTTGAGACTCCTATATCATCGATCACTATGTCGCAGTCACGAGACCGTCCGATGATGGTCTTTCGATATATTGGATGCACTGGTGTGTCATTTTTGGTTGTTTCGATGAAAATCGGCGTTGATTTAATTTTTATTTTGCTTGTTCTCACACAACCCTCTCCTTTACCAGCTTCATCTTCTGGTAAGCCGTCGCGCAGGCTGTGTTCAACTGGATTTGATCGTTCAACCATATCCGCTTTGATGCCCATCTCCCCTTTAACAATGTTTTCATCCGTTCTGAAGATGATCTCAGGTCTGTCAATGAAGTGCAGATTGTTTTCTGCTGCATATTGAGTGATGTATTCAATGAGCTCCTCTGTCAGCGTGTTTTTATAAGCTGATATCTTTTCGTAATCCTCGCTGTTAAGGTTGATGGTGAAAACGTTAGGCGAGTAAGTTCTTTTAATTCCATCGACCGATTTCCTGTTCATCTCTTTCGCAATGCCAAGTGCCATTTCTATCGGCTTGGTGGAACATTTTTCTGTTTTCGCAAAAATTTCGTTAAACAGGTTTTCCAGCCTGTTTTCAATTCTTTTGAGGATGTTCACTTTTTGAATCTTTGCCTCCGATTAATATGATAGCTGTCATGATCACCGTTGATATGATTATATTCTTTATGACATGGCTTGTTGAAATTTGATATTTGATGAATTTATCAAAAAACCAGAAGTATGTGAAACCGATAAAAGCCATACACCCGAATAGCGAAAATATCTGTAAGAGCTTTTTGTTTGTCTTAAAAAGAAATGAGAACAGTCCAGGGAGAAGTGCAAATATCACGAGCTGGATTGCCTGGAGCGGGTTATCTCTCACAAAGTCAAGCGCTGACTTCAACAGCAAGAGGGCCCCTGCATCTTGCTGTCCTGATGATACGTTTGGCCAGTTGATCACAAGGTTCGGGAGCGCACCGGAGCTGAAAAATATCATTGATATTGCGGAGATCAGGGTACCTGTAACGGCAACAGTTAAGCCCAGTGCGGGCTCGAAGAGGTAGGCAGCCAGGATCGTGGGCAGGAAGCTCAACCCGCCCATCCACAACAGCGGAAAGAGTATTGTCAGTACTCCAGCGTTCAGATCAAGAAATAGTAACGCTGCGGCAAAAACCCATAGAATTGAGTACATGATCCCGATCTGAATGTTGTAAGTATATAAAAAATAGAGCGGCGCCGCGGAACCCATGAAGACCCCAAATTTTGGGAAGAAGTATGTCATGAAAAATATGACTATTAACGAGGCACTGAATATTTGCGCCGGGACCTGTCGGAAATATATCCAGGAGATTATTACTGGTGCAATTGCGATCAGCGAATAAAAGATTCGCAATGCTGGCTGGTAAAATCTTGATAGCTGTTTGGATAGATTTTTTACAACTGGTCCTGGCACAAATTTAACTGTCCTGGTTGGTCTTTTGGATATTTGAACTGTGCTGTACACAAGATTTTTAAGCTCAAGTTCCATTGAGCTGGGGCTGCGGTCTATTAATTTCTCCAGCTGATCTTTCAAATATGAGATATCATCAATCCTTTGTGAGCGATGAGTGGTAATACAACCGTTGATCAGCTCATCTAATTTTTTTGGGATGCTTTTATTTATATCGCTTGGATTTCTGTATCTACTATCTTCAGGTTGGTACTCCGGTATATTACCCATGAGCATCTCATATATTACTATGCCTGCTGCAAATATGTCGCTGAGTGAATCCATCGCTTCTCCCTCAAGGACTTCGGGAGCCATGTACTCCTCTGTCCCGAGGATGTAGCCCTTATCTTCTTCATATGATTCGCCGAGTATCCTGGCTATGCCAAAATCGGCCACCTTTACTTTTCCATCCCTGCTGATCAGGATATTTGACGGTTTGATGTCCAGATGTGCGATACCCCTTCGATGGGCAGCTTCCAGAGCGCTGCAAATTTGATAAGCTATGGAGATTGCTTCGGATACTGACAGGATGGCGCCTGAATCGTAGATTTCCTGAAGCGAAGTGCCTTCAATCAGCTCCATTATCATATATACATTATTTCGATCTTCCTGCAGGTCGTATATTGTGACTATATTTGGGTGAGAAATCCTTGCGATGATTTTCGATTCCCTTATGAGATACTCTGGATTCTGAGTATCTTCGATGACCTTAATCGCAACTTCTCGACCCATTCTTGAGTCGTATGCTCTGTAGATCTTACCGAATCCGCCATGGCCGATTGCCCCTGATATCCGATATCTACCCAGTAGCATATTTTGCGACAGATCACCGTTCATTTGTTACCCTCCCGCATAGTATTATATATTAGTGATATAATTACCAGACTGACAAACTGGGCGAGTGGCGGAATTGGCAGACGCGCTGGGTTCAGGGTCCAGTGCCCAAAAGGTTTGCGGGTTCAAATCCCGCCTCGCCCACCAGTCGCATGGATAGGACAGATGTCATTACTGATTTCCAGGAGAAGAAAGCGCAGAAGACTGTATAGAATACCAATAATCCTCGTAATATTGGTGCTGATTGTCCTACTTGTGTTGTACATAATGGGAAGCTGCGGTAGAGAGTCCAAGAAGAAGGTTGAACCAGCAAAGGATGGGACATCGGCACTGTATGGGGAGTTTGTGACTGAATTAATCAAGCAATCTAATAATATAGCTGCTTCGTTTATGCAGTTACGTGAGCGCACAAGGGAGCTGTCAAGGAATGAGCTGGAAATTAAGTTAAACGAATTGGCTAATGCCGGTGATGAGATAAACAGGGAAGTTGCCCTGAACACACCGCCACAAAAGATGATAAAGGCACATGCCTTTCTGCAAATTTGTCTTGATCTGCGCGCAAAAGCGATCAAGGATTATAAACTTGCACTTTTTAATGCGCTTGAGGACAAGGATATTGAGATCTCCACCTCGCAGATGTCAACTGCGCTCATGAATTTTTATCTAAGCGACATCATGTTCAAGCATTTTTTTGATGAATTTAACCTCGTAGTATCAAATGAAGAGAATAGCGGAATTGAGATCCCGACATCATCTTTTTTGAATAATCAGCCACTTTATGAGATCGCAAGCGTCGTAGAGTACATAAATTCTTTGAAAACTGTGGAGACTTTACAGCCTGAACACGGAGTGGCTCTGGACGGGAAAACCGTCGTTTTCTCTCCTGTCCCGAAAGGGGAACAGGAGGGATATATACTGTTAGGTTATACAGAAAAGGTTTCTGTGACGATTACTGTTGAGAACCAGGGCAATCAGATCGAGTCAAACGTCCCGTTTGTAGTTACACTGAAATCCGAGCTGGACCCAAACCCAAAACAAAAGATAATAACCATAAAGGTTATCAATCCGGGCGAAAAAATACCGGTCTCTGTATCTGATGTTCCCACGTTTCCCGGTGCCAGGTGTTTGCTCACCCTGAAGGTTGGTCCTGTCATTGGAGAAAAATTCGAAGGTAACAACACAGCGGAATTTAAGATTCTCGTGGAAGGACAATAAACAACTCTCATTGTAAATTTTTTTTGGCAGGTGGTTTTGTGCAATATCTTCTGTATTTTATAATTTTTTTGATGATAGCATGGCTTGGTTTCATCAGCTTCAGGCTGCTTCGCATTGAGAAGAAGCTGCTGATCCTCTTCCCGGAGGGCAAGGAGCAGGATGTGCTTGATCTGTTAAGGGAAATGATCAGATATTTAAATAGCTACGAAAAGAAGATCGATGATAATAACCGGAGGATTGAAGAAGTTGCGAAGAAAGTCGAGAACTCAATCCAGGATGTAGGAATCATAAGATATGATGCGCTTAAAGGGATAGGGGGCAAGCTCAGCTTCAGTATTGCTCTGCTGGATAAAAAAGGGAAGGGCATAGTCCTTTCTTCCATAAATACACGGGACACCTCAAGGGTCTACGCCAAGCCAGTGAATTCAGGCGGATCAAAAATTTCGTTATCGGAAGAGGAATTACAGGCCATTGAAAATGCCATTACCTCTTCATTGGATAAAGAGTAAGGTTTACAGGGTTCGATTTGAGCAAGAAAAAAAGAAAGAAATATTATACAATCCATTTAATCCCAAACTCCACAGGTCGATTAATAAGGTTCAGATTTCCATATATTGCATGGTATAAAGTTGGCATTGTCGCAGCATTGGTAGCTGCCGTTACCGGCGCTCTGATTTATGACTATAGAGTCACGAAGATTAATTTAGCAGAAACTGAAAGAAAGCTTGAGACCTCGAAAAATCTAATTGCTACCCAGGATGAGGAGATTGCAGAACTTAGCATCAAAGCAGAGGCTGCTCTGGAGCATTTTGAGAGGATGAAGGGCCTTGAAGCGGACGTAAAAGAGTTGATTTGTCAGGAGGAAGACATCATCAGCGAGTTCGATGTTGTCGGAATTCCAGAAGATGAAAAAACCGAAGCCTTAAAGAAGATAAATCAAGATGTTCTTAACCAGGTTTCCGCTGGGCCTGAGGAGATAACTGACCAGCTGGACGATCTTCTTGGTGAGATCCCAAACATAAACGAATCACTTGTTGAGGGAAAGGATGACATTGAAGAGCTTCAGTATAAGTTAGCGCATACTCCCTCTATATGGCCGACATGGGGAGTTATTACTACCTATTTTAACAATGGAAAATCGTCAGGGGTATATATTAAAGGCAAGCATGCGGGAATTGACATTGCGAATAATCTGGAGACTCCAATCAGTTCAGTAGCAGATGGAGTTGTAATTTATGCCAGCTATGCACCATATTATGGTAATTTAGTTATAATAGATCATGATTTTGGGATACGAACAGTCTATGGACACCTGAAAAACATTGATGTTGAAGTCGGTGATAATGTGATGAAAGGCCAGACGATTGGTTTGATGGGGAGTACCGGGAGGAGCACAGGTCCGCACCTTCATTATGAAATCAGGCAGGATAATGTGCCAATCAATCCGTTTGGATATTTACCATGATTATTTAATATCAGGGGGGTTGGTAAATGAAATCAAAAAAAGAATTAAAGCAGCAGAGAGATGCAATAAAGAAGGCGAGAGCTGGGAAAATTTCTACGGTTATTGGTCAAGGTGACGTTGTAGAAGGAAAAATAAACATTTCAAATTCAATCAGGGTAGATGGTGAATTTTCTGGAGAGATTCACTGTGACGGGCTGGTCATAATTGGCAATAGCGCGGTTGTAAAAGGGAAAATTTTTTCAGTTGAGGTAATAGTTGCAGGCAAGGTTGAGGGAGAAATTGAAACGATGGGAACACTTGAGCTTGAGTCAACATGTTTTCTTAAGGGTGATATAAAGGTTAAAAACCTGGTAGTACATGAGGGGGCAATATTCTTGGGACAGACTTCAATGGAAGTGCTGGAGGATGCGAAGGAGCCCAGCAAGTTGGCTTCAAAGGGTAAGGATAAAGAAGCTGATCTTGAGCCCAAGCCAGAAAATAAAGACGAAGTCAGAATTGCTCCCGATATTAAAAAGTTTTAATAATCTGAAAGAGTATATTGATTAAAATCGGTTATTTGGGCCCTGCCGGTACTTTTACGGAGGAGGCCTTACTTATTGTATCCCATGGTCTGGATGTTGACCCTATTTCATTCCTGAGTGTTGAAGATACCGTTAGGGCTGTTGAAGCCAACGAAGTTGATCTTGGCATTATCCCCATCGAGAACTCAATTGAAGGCTCGGTAAACGCAACTCTTGACATGCTTATCTTTGAAAGTGAAGTAAAGATAGCAGGAGAGGTAACACACCAGATTAATAACTGCCTTTTAGTAAATCACGGTTCCAGTATTGAGGAAATAAAAGAAGTTTTTTCCCATCCCCATGCGCTTGCCCAGTGCAGAAAGCATATCTATAGCAATTTAAAAAACGTGACTATAAAAGCAGTAAATTCAACAGCTGAGGCTGCGCGGCTTGTTGCAGAAACAGGCGTAAGTGTAGCGGCAATTGGTAATAGAGCTGCAGCGGAAATCTATGGGCTGGAGGTGTTGCAGGAGCATATCGAGGATTTCGCAGACAATGAGACCAGATTTGCAATATTGAGCAATAAAGTACCCAAAAAATCAAAACATGATAAGACATCTATAGCCTGTTTTCTATTTCATGACAGGCCGGGGAGCCTTCTGCAGATGCTGCAGGAGTTTGCCTTCAGATATATCAACCTTACCAAAATAGAATCGAGGCCATCTAAAAGGGGCCTGGGACAATATGTATTTCTGATCGATATGGAGGGGCACATTGATGACCCTGACATATCATCAGCAATTAAGTGCTTGACATGTAAAATAGATAAGGTCAAGTTTCTCGGTTCATATCCCAGAAATGTCAGGACGCTTTCGAAAATAGAGGGAATATTGTGATCGATTTAAAGATATTGCAGAAAAGTCCTGACCTGATTAAAGAAGAAGTAAAGAAGCGCGGATACAAGATCGATGTGGATGCGATTATTAAGCTTGACGAAGATAGGAGAGAGCTGATAACCAGGATTGATTCTTTAAGGGCGGAGAAGAACAGGGTATCCGAGTTGATTCCTAAGCTGAAAGATCAGGAAAAAGTTGTCATGATTGAGGAAATGAAAAAGGTCTCACAGGAACTGAAGGATCTGGAGCCTCGACTTAAGGAGACCGAGGATTTTCTTTTTGAAGAGATGTCCAAATTACCCAACTTTACGCATGAAAGCGTTCCCGTTGGGCCGGATTCCAGCAGTAATGTTGTTCACAGCACATGGGGTAAGAAACCAGAATTCGATTTCAGACCGCGCTCACATGTAGAACTTGGTGAGATGTTAGATCTGGTTGATAACGAAAGAGGAGCTCGCACCAGCGGAGCAAGGTTTGCATATCTGAAGAAGGAAGCAGTCTTAATGGAGTTCGCTCTCGTAAACTATACTTTTAATATATTGCTTAAAAAAGGGTTTGTACCCGTGGTGCCTCCAGTTCTGGTCAAGAAAGAAGCCATGTACGGAACGGGCTTTTTACCGGCTGAAGAAACTGAATATTATTCCGTCAAATTTGATGGCCTCTACCTTGTTGGGACCGCCGAAGTTCCGCTCTGCTCGCTCCATATGGGTGAAATTTTTAGCGCGTCTTCTCTTCCGCTAAGGTATGCCGGTTTCTCCTCGTGCTTCAGGCGTGAGGCTGGATCGTACGGCAAGGACTTAGGTGGAATTTTCAGGGTTCATCAATTTGATAAGGTGGAGATGTTCATATTCTGTAAAGAAGAAGATTCATGGGAAGAGTATGAGTTACTGCACATCACCATGGAGGAGATAATGCAGGGACTGGGCTTTCATTACCGCGTGATGAACATGTGCACCGGAGATATAGGGGCGCCAAACGCCAAAAAGTATGATTTAGAGGTCTGGTTCCCCTTCCAGCAAAATTACCGTGAGCTTGTTTCTTGCAGCAATGATACCGATTTCCAGGCAAGACGGCTTAACATCCGCTATAAAGAGAATGGAAGAACGAAGTTCGTACATACGATGAACAGCACCGCCTGCGCAATCGGCCGAACCCTGATCGCGATTTTTGAGAATTACCAGCAGGAGGACGGCACGATAATCATCCCCGATGTTCTCAAGCCATATCTCGGCGGGAAAGAAAAGATACCGTTTCTGCCAAGATAGCGATTGTTGTTTAGAAAGCTGCCCCTATGTTAAACTGAATCCGGTCCTTTTAAGGAGGGGTGGCAGAGCGGTTGAATGCGGCGGTCTTGAAAACCGTTGAGGGTTTTCCCTCCGGGGGTTCGAATCCCTCCCCCTCCGCCAATCGGGAAATGACTCACCTCCTGCGAGGGCTTGCTAAATTTTGTAATTGAAGCTACCAAATAATGGATGAAGAAAAAGAATTTTACTCACTCATAAAAAAGGTGTTTGATATTCTGGCTCCTTTTTATGACATTGTGACTATACCCATTTCAAGAGTAAGAAATAAAGTAGTGAATTTTGCTGATGCAAAAAGTGGTTCGAAAATACTGGATGTTGCTACCGGAACAGGGAAACAGGCATTTGCATTTGCGAAGAAAGGTTACGATGTTATTGGCATTGACTTATCTGAAGCAATGCTAAAGGTAGCCAATAGGAAAAATAAACATGGAAATGTGAAATTCGAAGTTGCCGATGCTACAAATCTACCATTTGAGGATAACAGCTTTGATGTTTCATGTGTATCATTTGCCTTACATGACATGCCTTTAAATATAAGAGAAAAAGTATTAAAAGAAATGGTCAGGGTCACAAAGCCAGAAGGAATGATAGTGATTGTTGATTATGCTTTGCCTAAGAACAGGGTTAGCAGGTTTTTAATTTACCACTTTGTTAAACTCTATGAGAGAGAATACTACTTAAAATTTATTAATTCTGACTTTGAAGCATTGCTCAGAACATCTGGTATCGAGATAAAAGAGGAACTTCAAGTATTGCTTGGAGCTGGAAAGATCTTAAAAGGAATTAAGACCGATGATAATGCAGGTCAAAGGAATTTGTAAGGCAAAGGGGAATTGTACTTGAGAGAAATATTAAGCTGGTTGCTCGAAGATGATAACCCATCTGTTCGCTACTTTACTCTAGTAAATATCTTAGATAAACCAGAAGATGATAAAGAAGTCATTGAAGCAAAAAGAGCCATAATGGAGCAAGATAATGTCAAAAGGATGCTTTTGCACCAAAATCCTGACGGCAGTTTTTTGAGCAAGGAAATGATAGATGAATATGGAGAGGCAAGGGCAAGAACAGGTTATCAACCTAAGTACAAAGGAACCATCTGGCAAGCTATCTTTTTAGCTCAATTAGGGGCTGATGGAAAGGATGAAAGGATTAAGAAGTTAGGCTATTTTATTCTAAATGCTAACTATCACCTGGACTACAAAGTATTTGGTATTTATTTACAACATAAATATAGCCTCGATTTCGCTGCCATTCCCTGTTTTGTTTCTAATATGATTTGGTCGCTTTCAAAGCTTGGTTTTTACAAAGATGAAAGATTGCAAGATTCAATTAAGTGGTTGCTTAAATATCAGCGTTTCGATGAAGGCGACTTCAAGACTCCTGAGCAGTGGCCATATCATGGGAACAGGGATAGATGTTTTGGCAGGCATTCCTGCTTTGTTGGCTGTACGCAAGCATTAAAGGCAATGACAATAATTCCCAAGGAGGATAGAAACCAACAAATTGAGGATTTTATTAAGCAGGCGATAGATTTTGTCCTATTACACAGGGTTTATAAAAGGAGCCGGGGGAATGATAAGCCGATAAGAAGGGAATACGAATTGCTAACTTTCCCTTTGACTTACTATGATGATGTTCTTGGAATACTGGAAACGCTGCTATTTTTTAGGCTTAAAGATAAGGTCATTGATGACGCTGTAAATTTTGTCCTTGGAAAGAAAAATGAAAATGGTCGGTGGCTGTTGGAGAAAACGGTCAGCAGCTCTTCAATTTATTCAAAATTTGAGGAAGTCGGCAAAGAAAGCAAATGGATTACCTATAGAGTACATAACATTCTAAATAAGTATAATAAAACTACTACTGGTTGCTTTAGTAAATTCGAAAAGGAGCGAAATGAATAGGAACCAAATTGAACAAGAATTTCAAAAAATCGGCAATGAAATTAAATACAATAAGCCTACTAACACTCCATATCCGCCAGATGTCATCAAAAGAAGAGAGTTATTATTGTTCGCTCAAGTAAGTTTAGCTAATATGTCGGATGCAAAAAGGAAAAAAGATAAACAGAGGGAAAAACTTCAGGAAGCTTTATATAAGACTATTATGTCAAACTATTATTGTTGGGATAAAAGTAAATAATAAATATTCTAGGTAGCTCCTGCATTTATTGTCTGGGATCTCATTCATAGATATACAAAAAACGATTTAGTAGTTAACCCGATGTGTGGTAGTGGCATAACTATTGATGTTTGCAGAGAGGGAAATTGACGATGCATGTGTTTTGATATTGTGCCATGTAGGAGTGATACAAAACAAGCAGATGATGGAAATTTACCAGTCGATAGTGAGGTGGTTGAATTTATTTTTATTGATTTACTTTATTCTGACAATATAAAATGTAGTGATCACATAGATAACATTGGTAACATTTCTTGTGAAGACACGAAATTTTTTGAAGAATTAGATAAAGTAACAAAAGAAATCTATCGCATTTTGAAACCATAGAAATATATGGCTTGGCTCATTGGAGATCAAGCAAAAAAGAAGAAATTTGTACCAGTAGTAATATTTATATAAGAACGGTTTTAATGAACAGTAATGAGAATGAAGAAGATTTAGGGGTTAGACTAAGCGAAAAAAGTATCGAAGCTTTCGAGTCAGGTGATTATCTTAAAGCTTTTCTTCTTCAAGTAGAATCAGTAGATAATGCTGTAAAAGTAATGATAGCAGGCAGAGCAAAGCACTTAGGAATTAATGAAGAAGAAATAAAAAAGCTTGCGTACAAAGGTACTTTTGAAAAAAGAATTGATAATTTCATTAAATTATGTGGTAATGACTTTAAATACCTTTGCGAAAATCTACATGATTATCGTGAAAGAAGAAATAGGATAACACACGAGAAAGCAAGTTTTAAAAACGAAGAAGAGATTAATAAGTTTGCTATGGAGAGTTGGCTAATGGGAACTGAAATTATCTATAACTTCATAAATTCCATAGAGAATTACCCTTATCCTAAAAACCTTTAGTTTATTACAATAGCTTACCCAAAATTAAAAAAGTTAAATCTCAAGATATTCAGCTCTTAGAGAATTACTTGTTAAGGAAACAATACGGAGGTTATAGATGCTTGATCGCAAAGTTGTAGGAGATTTATTAGATGAAAAAATCAAAGAATTGGGGATAAGTAAACCAAAAGATATTCCCAGGGGAGTTCTTCTCGAAACTTTTTGTAAATTTGTTGAAGATGATTATTACGAGTGGGTTAAAGATAATTTTCAATCATTTTTCAATCATGGAAACCCAGATTGGTATTGGATCAGAACTAGAATTGAACACCATTTAAAAGATTAGACTCTGAGGTTTCATCAATTTTAAGGGGGATTATCTATGAACCAAGTTGAACTGGATGCGGCAGTGATAGGGGCGGGTAGCGCTGGTTTGTGCGCTATGGCGAGGATACTGGATAAGACCGACAACGCACTGATATTTGAGGGCGGCAAGGAAGGCACGACTTGCGCGCGCATTGGGTGCATGCCGTCCAAGGCGTTCATCCATATTGCTAATCTGATGTACTCATCCAGGCTTTTTGGGCATGCGGGCATTGAGTTTGATGGGGATCTCAGTTTTGATTCGCGGAAAGCAATGCGGCACGTCAGGGAAATCAGGGACATGCTGGTTGCGAGTACCATCAAGGGATACAGTCGATTTTACGATAAGGTTGTTCGTAAATATGCCGAGTTCATTGAGCCAATGACATTAAAAGCTGGAGATGTCATATATAAGTGCAAGGTTATTGTTTTAGCATGCGGTTCAACATCGACAGTCCCTCCGGGCTGGCATATTGTTGATGACAGGATAATTACGACCGATACGTTTTTTGAATTGGAAGAGTTACCGAAGACAGCTCTGGTGGTGGGGATGGGATCTATAGGAATTGAGCTGGGCCAGGCGATGGCAAGGATGGGAGTTAAGGTAACCGGGGTTGAAATGCTTGATGTAATCGCGGGGATTCAGGACCCGGCAATTGAAAAAGCATTTAAAGCTGCTCTGAGCATTGAATTTGAGATCATGACAAAGACGACAGCCATTTTGAATTCGGTAAATGAAAAGGTGTCAGTTATCTTAAAAAGTTTGGGGAATGGAGAAGAACTGAATAGGGAATTCGATCTTGTTGTCCTGGCTTCCGGCAGGCGATTGAACTTCGATCACCTGAACATTGAAAAATCAGGACTGACTCTGGGCAAGGGGAAGGTGCCGGTTTATGACAAAGATACGCTTAAATGCGAGGGTCAGAATGTTTTTATCGCGGGAGATGCAAGCTTCAGGCGACCTTTGCTTCATGAAGCAGCGGATGAAGGGATTATCGCCGGCTTGAACGCAGCATCGGGAGGAAAGCTTATCAATTTCGAACCAAGGATTCCTATCTCTATTGTATTTACTGATCCAAACGTCTGCAGCGTTGGCAAGAGATACGGTGAGCTTTCGCCTGGCAGTTTTGTGGCTGGCACTGGCAGTTATAGAGGCCAGGGCAGGGCAGTCGTGAACGACGTGGACCTTGGGTTAATCCATGTATATGTAGATAAAGAAAGCAGGAAGATATTGGGCGCGGAAATGGCAGCGCCAGCAGGGGAGCACCTGTCGCATCTGATTGCGTCTTTTATCCATAATCAGATGACTGTTGATGATGCATTTAAACTTCCTTATTATCATCCCACTTTTGAGGAAGGGGTCAGCAGTGCACTTTATAGTGCGATCAGGAAGCTATCATAAATGATCACAAAGGACATACGCATCGATTTTGTGTTATATTTGAAATATGATTCCAAGAATATATATTGATACATCGGTAATTGGAGGCTGCTTAGATGAGGAATTCGCAAAATGGTCAAGATTGCTCTTCGACGAATTTCGTTCTGGTATCAAGATTGCTGTGGTATCTGACCTTACGTTACTGGAACTTGAAAATGCACCCGATGAAATTAGAAAGGTTTTATCAGAACTACCACCTGAATCAATAGAGTATGTTTTTCTAACTGATGAAGCTGTAACTCTTGCAGATACCTACATTGCTGAAGGTGTAGTAGGTAAGAATCATCTTATTGATGCTCAGCATATAGCAATTGCTACAATAGAACGGGTTGATGTTCTGGTGAGTTGGAATTTCAGGCAAATAGTAAACCTTGACCGAATCAGGAAATTTAATGCGGTAAATCTCATGCATGGATATCCTCTTTTAGAGATTCGAAGTCCATTGGAGGTGTTATATGGGAAAGAAAATTGATTCTGTGAAATTAATGCGAGACATAAGATTAAAACTAGCTGAGAAATATTTGAATTCTCGAGATACAGAACTGAGCGAGTTAAATGAAAAGTTTGGTTATTTAAAAAAGAAAAAAGTCAGTACACACTCTAGATAATATAACAAAAAAATTTAAATCGAAGAAATATCTCCTAGTTAATTTGAGCATGATGAACAAAAGATCGCAGATTTTGGTAACATTAATAATTTTTTTAATTGGAGTTACCGTTTTTAGTAGCTGTTTAAATATAAGAACTGGTAATAATAAAACAATCGAAAGTAAATCTGTTGATGCTGAGATTAACTCCAAAAGTGATACCTCAGCTTCATCTGAAATAGTTGAGGAAACGGTACAGGCAGCAGAGTTACCTGAGTCATATCCTGCAGTTGCTATTGACGAATCGGGCATGACATGGAAGAAGGAAACGGACCATTACATTTTTTACTATAATGAAACTCCAGAAGACTTTGTAGATAATTATATTTCTATAGCAGAAAGCGGTTACTCGGGGATTGAGGGAATTTTCGGGAAGCCAGCCACAAGAATCAAAATTTACCTTGCTGAGACGATGGAAGAGTTCAAGGCTGTCTCCAGTGGGGTGGTGCCGCCTGGATTTGACGGCTCACAAGCAGCTGGACAGTCAATTGACGGTGTGGTACATGTTTATAAACCGGTGGAATTCAAACCAGGCAACTCGTATGAAATAGGGCTGCTGCATGAAATCGGTCATGCAGTCTATTTTCAGCTATACCCGAACGCAGCTAAGAAGAATAATTGGCTGAACGAAGGGCTAGCTGATAAGTCAATTACCGGTCTGGAGATTGATTCGTATAAACTGAACAGCCCGGAGCTCAAAGATGCAGTTGAAACCGGTAAATTCATAAAATTGGCAGATCTGGAAAGGAACGGTTCAAGGACTGCAGATAGCGAAGGTGAAATAAACTTTATTGAATACATGTCCTTTGTCAATTTCATCGCTCTTGAATTTGGGTTTGACAAACTGCAGTTGATGCTAAAAGGATATGACAAGGGAGATGACCTGGTAACCGCAATTGAAGTCAGCACAGGATTAAGCTCAAGCGAAATTGAATCAGAGTGGCTTGATAAGATTAAGTCCACGAATTAAGTCCGTGAATTAGATGTTTCCTGTGATAAACTATTATACTAATTTATCGACTGGAGAGATGGCCGAGCTGGTTGAAGGCGCTCGCCTGCTAAGCGAGTGTACGAGTTTTAAGCTTGTACCGAGGGTTCGAATCCCTCTCTCTCCGCCAGTTAGAAAAGGGCGCTTTGTGCCAACACTCGCCAGCCGTTTTTCGGGGAAATTTCAAGCCGTTTTGAATTCAGTAAGGCCAAAAGCGGGGTTATTAAAAAACCGTCCGTACTTTTGATGGCGAAAATTGCGAAAGCCCTCGGTGTTTCTATTGAGGAGTTATTAAGATAAAAATATGTACATACAGGAAATCGGTGCAAAAAACGGACCTACAATAGTTTTCCTTCACGGCGGTGGAATGAGCGGTTGGATATGGAAAAAACAAGCAGAACATTTTAAGGATTACCACTGCCTAGTACCTGACTTGCCTGGTCACGGAAAAAGTAATGAACCTCTTATTTCTTTAAGAGACTGTGCGCAGAAAGTAGCTGAACTCATAGAAAAAAATGGGCGCAATAAAATTATCGTCGTGGGACACTCGTTGGGAGCGAAAGTAACAGTTGAGCTATTAAACATCAAGCCTGACATTGTAGATTATGCGGTCATAGCAAGCGCGCTATACAGGCCAACAAAAATGATGCTGTGGCTTCATAAACCATGGGTGTACAAATTGACCGTTTGGCTGATTAAATACAAAAAAATTCTTGAATTACAAGCAAAGTTGCTTCAATTTAAAGAGTCATCTGATCAACAAAATTTTATCAAAGACATGCAACGACTGACTGCTACGGATCTTCAAAAAATTTATGACATGTCATACGACTCAAAATTGCCATCTGGCTTAGCAAGTTTGAAAACGTCGGTATTGGTTATTGCGGGGGCAAAAGAACCAAATGCTATGAGGCAATCGGTAAGGGACTTAGCAAACGCCACTCCACATGCGAAAGGTGTCTTGGTGCGCGCTGTAAATCATACCTTTCCATGGACAGAAGCTGACCTACTCAATAGAATTATTAGGCAGTGGATTACAGACATCCCTCTGGAAAGTGATCTTATTTATGAAGTTTAATTTAAATTTGGCAAGCGTAAGAATTTGCCGCCAAAGAAAAACTTGAAATCGTCCTTTCCGCTCCGGTTCAAGGCGAGGCGGGCGGAAGGGGGGTGTGGGGGGAATTCCACCCGCCGAGCCCAGTCAGTTCGGTTCGGATATTTTCAAACAGACACCGCCAGTCAGATAATTACTCGCCACCAATTTTTTACACAAAATCGGATATTTTGTTTATAGTGTGAGAATTGCACAGACCGTATATATCAGCAACATTGATATCTCATAATGACTTGTGACGTTTCCTATACTCTTATTTATTCTTAGAAAATATTTTAGATAAGCTGTCTATTGAACTTATTGTCGTGTGTTAGATATTTTTTTATCATCTTTTGGATTCTTTAATTCTATGTATCTTCTTTCCTGGAATCAGTGAGTCGTTCTAATTTTTTTACTTTTTCTCCTCTTAATCTAAAGGACGTACTTCAATATATAATAATAGTGTGTTAATACAATTGTGATATATTACTAAGTGTATTATTTTTGGTGAGCAGAAAAAATATGATATAGCTTACCAGGATAGGGAGATTATAATATGTTTCGACAATCTGTTATCTCAAGTAACATACACTCGATTGGTTACGATTTAAAATCCCAAACTTTAGAAATTGAGTTTTGTAGCAGTGATATTTACCAGTATTTTAATGTCCCAGAGTCTGTATACAATTCATTGATGTCCGCATCTTCTCATGGTTCGTACTTTCATCGTCACATTAAAAATAAATACAGGTTTATAAAAATACATTAGGGTGATAAATAATGATAATCAACGCAATCCGTGTTAAAAACTTTCGTTGTATATGTGATGAAATACTACCTTGCGAACAACTGACTGCACTCATCGGGCCAAACGGTTCCGGGAAATCATCATTTTTACGTGCTTTAGATATGTTCTATACACCAAATGCGAGGGTTACTGAAGATGACTTCTATGATAGGCAATCCTCGCAAGACATTCTAGTTACGGTTACTTTTACTGATTTAACAGAATATGAAAAGGAGCTTTTCCAGAAATATATTGAAGATGGAAAATTAATAGTAGAAAAAGTGATTAAATGGCCTCCTGGTAAAGGAAGCCAAAAATATCATGGAACTAGCTTTAAAAACCCCGAGTTTGACTCTTTTCGATTGGCAAGTGGAGCTAACATGAGGGAAGAATATAATAAATTGCGTGAAGGAAGGTATTCTGATTTGCCTCAGTATACGAATAAGGATGATTCCGAAAGAGAATTGAAGGTGTGGGAAGGAACTCATCCTAACGAATGCTCGCGTCAACGGGATGAAGGTCAATTCTTCGGATTTAAGGAAGTTGGAGAAGCTCATCTTGAACGTTTTACAAGATTTATTCCTGTCCCAGCTGTTCGTGATGCATCTGAAGATGCAGTAGAAGGGAGAGACTCTCCTTTAACGGAGATTATGGATTTAGTTGTACGCAGCGTTCTTAGACAACGGAAGGAAATAATAGATTTACAGAAAGGGACTCAAAAACAATACGAACAGATAATTGACTCAACAAAGAAAGTGGAACTGCAGAAGCTAGAGCAGGATCTTAGTAATACACTCAAAAGGTATGTACCAGATGCAGAAGTTAAGTTGTATTGGTTACCCGAAGATATTATTGAAATTCCGATGCCGAAAGCTGATATTAAGCTTGTGGAAGATGAATACCCTTCATCAGTAGAACGCACCGGGCATGGTCTACAACGTGCTTTTATCCTAACTATGCTTCAATACCTCGCTGTTGTACAAGCATCTATTCAGGAGGAGGGAAATGAAGGAGAAAATAATATGGGTGTTACGCTTGAAGAGCAATCCTCGCTTAAGGTACCAAATCTTATTATAGGAATAGAGGAACCAGAACTTTATCAACACCCTAATAGACAACGTCATCTATCTAAAATCCTTACGAAACTCGCAATGGAAAGTATAAGCGGGGTAGCAGAACGTACACAGATTATCTACAGCACGCATTCTCCTCTGTTTGTGGACATAAAACAAGTCAGCAAAATCCGAGTACTCCGTAAAGTCCGGGAAGAAAACGACAAACCAAAGCAGACAAAAGTGATTTACACAACCCATGATAAAGTGGCAAAAATCATTGAAAAAGCTGACGGAAAGCCAGTGGGTACATACACTGGTAAAACCCTAGAACCTCGTCTTATAACACTCATGACCCCTTGGATGAACGAAGGATTCTTTGCTGATGTTGCTGTCTTGGTGGAAGGAGAAGAGGATCGTGCTGCAATACTTGGGGTAGCCACAGCACTTGGGAAAGATTTAGAGAGTATGGGTATTTCGGTTATTCCCTGTATGGGTAAAAATAGCCTAGACCGACCAACAGCAATTTTCAGAGAACTGGATATCCCGGTATATGTTATATGGGATAGTGATTGTGGAGGAAAAGAAGCAAAACCACAAGATAACCATAGGTTATTAAGACTTTTTAACCAACCGATTGAAGACTGGCCTGATATGGTAACAGAACACTTTGCTTGCTTTAAACAGACTCTTGATAAGACTTTGTGCACCGAAATAGGTGAACAACTATTTAATAGTACTTTAGAGGCATCTTGTGATGAGTTATGTTTAAAGAAAAAATACGCGGTTAAAAATCCACAAGTTATTCAAAAAATTATTGATGAGGCTCATAATCAAGGGAAATCAAGTGAAACCGTTGAAAAAATAGTTTCTTACATTGTTGCACTTAGATGATAAGTAATTTCAGTTGAAATAGATTGAAAAATATTAATTATTTTTAATGTAAATTGATCTATCGCTTGCGTTATGTGTCGTCTAACAAATTGTATCTATCTGCGATACTTCTTACTTATACTTTAATTACTTCACTCCAGAAAGCTCACTTCCGCGGGTGGGCAGAAGAAGGTCTGGAAGGAATTTTGCTTGCGCGATAGGAGGCGGCTTCAGATAACATAGCATAAACGCTTCAGGCTAACGCCCTTGTCCTTCGGGACATTCGCCTTCGGCGAACGTTGTGTGTGCTGGGAACGTTATATGAAACTGCACGCAAAAACCTAACGCTACATCGTGTCGCTAATTTAATTGTTTTAGTGGAGATGTTAAGTGGAACGAAAGTATATTTATCTTGATTTAAAAGACTGGATTGCTATTGGTAAGGATTTTCACCTACGTCAAAATCATAAAAAATACTCAAGTGAGCTTGATTGGGTGCTTGAAGCAGTTGTTACCGGGGAAATTTGTTTTCCTTTAGTTGATACCCTTTTTCTCGAGTTTTATAAAAATAGTACCCCTAATCGACGAACTAAACTTGCAAGAGTAATGTCTTTACTCAGTCTTGGTTATTTAATCGTTAATAAACGAACACGTCTTGCTTATGAAGCTCGACTGGCTTTAGCGAAATTTTTTAAACTTACTATGATAAAGCCAGAATCGATGATTATTCGTGGTCTACCTAGAGCTTTTATTACTGATGAAGTTTTTGCTCGATTGACTTTGATTAATAAAAGCAGACTACCCCAAATAATTGAAGCCATTGATAATGTTGATTCATGGATTAGGTATTTTGAAAGTGTTGATGAACAGACACGAAATTATCTTATGAATAAATATAGAGAGTTAAATCAGAAACAAACAGAAATGCTCGAATCCTTCAGGAAATCTTCTGATAATCCAGATTTGTTATTAAGAATATATTATGGAAGGTTATTTATGGATACCCAAACAACTATTCTGCAAGTTATGAATGAATATGGATTATCTAAAGATGATTTACTTCAGCTAGATGGAGTAGCTTTTTCTTCGGAAATACCTTCTTTTGAAATAGAAGCTAAATTAACCATAGAATCAATGAAGCAAAAGTCAAGGAGCTTAGCAGAGAATGACTGTTACGACATATCCAGTTTAGCAGCAGCTATACCCTACTGTTCTACAATTGTTACCGAAGCATTCTGGGTTGATTTATGCAAAAGACTTAAATTTGACAAAAAATACGATTGCATACTTTTAAAAAATTATAGACAATTGCCAAAAGTATAGAGTTTTAAGAGTGGCCGCCATCCTAGCAGCCTTCAATATAAGGTGCGTGCGGCATCATATAACACCGAATTTGCGCCTCGGGGTTCGACCAATAAAGGATGTGTGACAAGCAGGGAGTTGGCCTTACCCACATTTACTCGCTAAGTGCTGTAACACTAAGCTCGCGAACGTCGCAAATTCGGAAACATTAAATGCAATGTTGTGCAGATCTATATTAAATAAAATGAGGATAAAATGACTTCGGAGATTAAAACCATTAATTCAGGTGGCGTCAATTGCTACCTTGTCAAGAACGACGACGGTTATGTCCTGATCGACACAGGGTTTACAAATAAGCGCACCGACATTGATGACAATAGATGGTAGCGCCCCTTTTGGAGGTAATCGGTTGACTGTTCGAGGGTGTGTGAATATTGCGAAGACCCTGGTAATTACACTGGCCCCATTCTATATCACGGCTTTTCTCATCAGCTATTTTGGTATTAAGGATGAGCTTTCAAATAAAGAGATACTTACTGTATTGAGTGAGGCTGCGCATGCTTGAGGCTTCGCTAATTCAATTGTACAATGGGTAATCGAGTATAGAGCGGAGGAATGTAATGAAGGTTTTAATAGTATACGACTCGGTTTATGGAAATACGGAGAAAATCGCTAATCTTCGCTTTTTCAAAATGAAAACAAAGAATATATACAACATGCAATGAGTGCCTACTGGGATAGTAATTATCTTGTTTCGTCACATTTGTTTATTCCTTTGATTGAAAGTGCTGTTGGAGAGTTAATAAGAGTTTGTGGAGGTGTAATTTTAAAACCGAATGGTATTAGTGGATATGATAAGTTAACATTAGCTGAATTTCTAAATAAATAAGGCGACATATTAGAAAGAGTATTTTCTGATATATGTCATGATATGCCTTTCTATTTTAGATTAGTGTTAACTGAAAAACTTGGAATGAATTTAAGAAATAATTTTGCTCATGGCTTAGAAAAAAAGACATTTTTTTCTAAAGAAGCATCGGATAGACTTTTTTATATTTTGCTTTGTTTAGCGTTAGTTAGGAGAAAAGAATAAATTTAAAAAAGAATTTGCCGCCAAGCCGAGTGAAGCTTGGAGTTCCAATTAAAGTGGAACGACAAACTTGAAATCGCCTAATCCGGAAAGATCACCCACCCTATAAATTTTGGGCGAAATCTGTTCGAATTTTTTCGAACGCGAACCTGCGGACATTATTTAATAACGATTTGAGAAATAATATGAAAATAGCATTGTTAACTTTGGGGTCAAGAGGTGATGTTCAACCATATGCAGTACTTGGTCAAGCACTTACTCTTAGGGGACATTCAATAACACTCTCTACTGCTAAAAATTTCGAGAGTTTGGTAAAAAGTTATGGTATCGCTTTCAAGCCCATTGAAGTAGATTATCAAGAAATATTAAAATCGGAAGAAGGGAAGAAATTGCTAAAAGCAAACCCGTTTGTTATTAAAAGAAATCTAAACAAATGGATTTACCCCTTAGTTGTACAATCGCTTAACGAATTTTATCAACTTTCACTTGAAAACGATAAGGTAATATATCATCCAAAAACATTAGCAGATGTTTTTGCTGACCAAATGCCTGAAAAAATGATTAGAGCTGCGGTAGTTCCTGCAATGCAGCCCACAACGGAATTTGCTAATCCTGCATTTAGCGGTTTTCCTATTCCTTCATTTTTAAATAAATTGAGTTATAAATTGACCGACTTAAGTATGAAAATGTTAAATAAACCTATTAGACAATTCAGATTACAAAAAAGATTGAGTATTAAATATAATTTGATTGAGACGCCTTTTATTTATGGAATAAGTCCTGCTTTTTTATCAAAACCAAAAGATTACCCAAAAAATCAATATTTTACAGGATTTTGGTATGCTAAAAACATGTATCCATTAGATGAAGATATTAAAAGATTTATTGAAACGGGTGAACCACCGATTGTAATTACATTCGGCAGCATGCCTTTTAAAAGTAAAGTGGAAATAACCGAACTTGTTAAAGAATTGGTTGAAAAATTTAAGACGAGAATAATAGTGATAAAAGGTTGGGGAATAACTGACTTAAAAGCATATCCAAATGACAAGAGCATGCTTTTTGTTGATTCAGTTCCATACGATGCATTGTTTCCAAGAGTAAGAGCAGTGGTACATCACGGGGGTATTGGAACTACGGCAGAATGTTTAAGAGCAGGTAAACCTATGTTTATTTGTCCGATACTTTATCCAGTTGGTGACCAGAAATTCTGGGGAGATCTAGCATTTCAAAAAGGCGTTGCTGTAAAACCTTTACCTGTAAATAAATTAACAAAAGATAATTTCTTAAATAGTGTGAAACAATTATTGAATAATCAGAGTTTGTATAAGAACAGCATAAAACTTGCAGAAGAAATAAACAAAGAGGATGGAATAACTCAATCCGTAAAAATAATTGAAAATAACGTCTGCTAATTTATGGCTCCTGTTCAGAGCTCCGCTCTGACCACAATTAACAAACTGCTTTATTGGTCCATAATCAGCCTTTGAGTAGTAATTAAAAAGAAGATGATTGGGCCAAGTGTGTACCTTTTTCGGATTTGGTTGACTGTTCGAGAGTGGGTGAATCTTGCGAAGACCCTGGTAATTACACTGACCCCATTCTATATCACGGCTTTTGTCATCAGCTATTTTGGTATTAAGGATGAGCTTTCGAATAGAGAGGCACTTACTACATTGAATGAGGCTATGTATGCTTGAGGCTTCGCTAATTCAATTGTACAATGGGTAATCGAGTATAGAGCGGAGGTGTGCAATGAAGGTTTTTATAGTCTATGACTCAGTTTATGGAAATACGGAGAAAATCGCCAATGCTATCGGCAGCGCCATTACAGGTGATGTTGAGGTACTTCATGTAAGTAAAGTAAATCTTTCCGAATTAAAAACGATAGACCTTTTAATCATCGGCTCTCCAACCCAAGGAGGCAGGCCGACGCCGGCGATTCAAGACTTCCTTAACAAAATCCCTGAGTCTTCTCTTCAGGGTATCAACATAGCCGTGTTCGATACAAGGATGTCGACGAAATTTGTCGGGATCTTTGGTTATGCCGCGGGACGCATTGCCAGCAGTTTGAAAGGAAAGGGCAGCACTCTGGCAGTGCCTCCGGAAGGCTTCTTCATTAAAGGTACTCAAGGTCCGCTGAAAGAAGGAGAATTGGAGCGAGCTGCCGCTTGGGCTAGAGGAATTATAGAGGGCAAGAAGTAATTCTGTAATGTTCAAGATTTATAAAATATGAGTGATATTGTCCAACAAATAAGAGCTGACCTGATAAAACAAGCTGATAGTGATACTAAAAGCAGCTTTCAAAGATTCTTTAAAGAAAAAGTTAAATATCATGGAGTGAAGTCGGCGACAGTTGTAAAAATCGCCAAACAGTACTTTTCTCAAGTTAAAGAGCTGGCTAAAGAAGAAGTGTTCAGCCTTTGCGAGGAACTGTTCATGTCCGGTTATTGCGAAGAATCATGGATTGCTGCTAACTGGTCGCATTGGTATGGAGATTATGCCGAAAGCGATTTTAAGGTTTATGAACAATGGATAGATAAATACATCGATGATTGGGCTAAGTGTGATACTCTGTGCAACCATACCGTCGGTGCATTTATAGAGAAATATCCCCAATACATTGGAGAATTGAAAAAATGGGCTAAATCAAAAAACCGCTGGTTAAAAAGAGCCTCAGCAGTATCTCTTATTATTCCTGCTAAACGAGGAGAGTTTTTACCTGACATATTGGAGATTGCAGACATCCTGTTGCACGATCAGGATGATATGGTGCAGAAAGGATATGGATGGATGCTTAAAGAAGCCAGCCGAACGCATCAAAAAGAAGTTTTTGAATATGTACTGAAGCATAAAGACAATATGCCACGTACTGCGCTTCGGTATGCAATTGAAAAAATGCCTGCTGAATTGAAAAACGAAGCAATGAAGAAGTAATGATGCTACTTCTGATGGCAGCGAAGCTATTATAGCTATCAGAGATATAAATATGTTATACCCTAAAAGGTATAAATCATAAGTAATCTATTCCAAATTAAACCCTAAAGGGTATATTTATATATTTGATATACCCATTAAGATATAAAATGTAAATAACTATTGACTATTTATACCTTATAAGGTATATATTTTAATATGAAAAAAGAAAAAAATATCATCAGTGATTTTATAAAAGAGGAAAGAAAAGCAATTGGGCTCACTCAAAAAGAGCTTGCTCTTAAAGCAGGGGTCGGTCTTAGATTTATTAGGGATGTTGAGCAGGGGAAGACATCTTTAAGAACAGACACTTTGAATAAAGTTTTGAAATTGTTCGGCAAAGTTCTTGGTCCAGTTGATATGCACCGATAATATATTTTGTAGAAAAATTATTTGATTATTATATTGCGAATGATGATAGCAAAGGGAAAAGATGACAAATAGCGCTTTAGTTTATTACATGGATAAAAAAGCAGGTTTGCTAAAAAAGACAGAAGACGGTTATGAGTTTGAATACGATCTTTCTTATTTAAATGATATTGATGCAAAACCGATCAGTTTGACAATTCCTTTAACTCAAAAAAAATACTTTTCAGAACGTTTGTTTTCTTTTTTTGAAAACTTATTACCGGAAGGTTTTCTTCTCGATATGACAGTTGCAAAACTTAAAATTGATAAGAATGATAAATTTAATATTCTGCTTCATGTAGGTAAGGATACTGTTGGAGCAGTAAGTATTGAACCCTTGGAGGAAAGTAATTAAATCTATGAATTATTGTCTATGTTGCCTAAAAAAAATTGAAAATAATTTTTCATATCATAACAACTGCCTGAAAAAATTATTTGGAACGGAAAAGCTTCCTCTTATTAAATTTAAAAGCACAGAATTTATTTCTGAAATAAATAAAAATGTCGGAAAAATGTCTATATCAGGGGTGCAAATCAAAGCGTCGGTTAAATTAAATAAAAAAAGAAATACTATCGAAATAGTTGAAGCAGGAGGTACCCATATTTTAAAACCTGAACCTGCAGAATATCCCGAAATACCTCAAAATGAAAATTTTTGTATGAATACTGCAGAAGTACTTGGAATGGAAGTTCCTCCCCATGGGCTTTTTTATATGGCTGATAAAAAAATGTGTTACATAATACGAAGATTTGATAGGGATTCTACTGGACAAAAAATACATGTTGAAGATATGGCACAATTGCTTGGTTTGCCCTCTGATTCAAAGTATGAATCATCTCTAGAAAAAGTAGGGAACATGATTTTGAAATATTCAAAAAGGCCGTATCTGGACTTGATTGATTTTTTAGAAAGAGTAATTTTTTGTTTCCTGATAGGAAATGGAGATATGCATTTAAAAAATTGGTCTCTTTTAGCTTCTGACGGTAATTATTTTCTATCACCCTGTTATGACTTCATGTCTTCAAAATTATATTTACCTTATGAGGATGAAAGCGCCCTTACTATCAATGGTAAGCGAAATGAAATTACACTTTCTGACTTCACCCGATTAGCCAGTTATTTAATGATTGAAGAAAAATCTTTTCAAAATAGTATTAATAAAATAAAAAATTCGAAAGAAAAAATATTAAGAATGATTGATGAAGATATAAGCGGTTTTACGAGAATAGGACAGCTAAAAGACATAATTTTAGAAAAATATAAGAGGCTTGAATGAGGATTAAATGAGGAAAAAAATTCAGAGTTTTTATCATTGGCATATCAGGTATATGAAGCTTATTAGTTTTTAGAGTGTTGAGATTGATCATCTTGATTATCTTTCTGCAGGAAATGCAGCATTAACCAGGTGAGCTGAATTAATAAAAGTAATTGACAAATAGCACTTTAATCAGTACTATTAATAGTACTAAATAAGGAGTTTTATCATGGGTAAAATTATCACGGCAAATGAACTTAAGACTAAAGGCGTAACAGCATTAAATGATGCAACTTCTGATGGCGGTGAAGCTATCATAACCATCAGAGGAAAAAATAAATATGTTGTTCTCCCTATTGATTCATATAATTATTTGAGAGAGTGTGAACTTGAAACAGCCCTAATTGAGTCAAAAAAAGATATCGAGAATGGTAAATTTATTGAAGAATCAGTTGAAGAACATATAAAAAGAATAATTAGTGGTTAAAATAATATATACTGAAAGCTATATAAAAAGGGCGAAGAAATTCATTAAGAAACATCCAGATATTCTTTCTCAATACGAAAAAACACTTAAACTTTTGGAAGTAAATCCTTTTCATCCTTCTCTTCGGTTACATAAATTGGAAGGAAAGTTAGCGGAACTGTATTCAGTATCAATTAATGTTTCATATAGGATTTGTATTGATTTTATTCTTGAAGAAGACAGAATAATACCAATAGATATTGGTAAACATGATGAAATATATTGAGTGAGACAACTGGACTCCATCACTTAACTTGTAAAACTTGTGTATTACCGGAATCATCCCTATTTCATTTGGATTCATCAGGAATTTGCAATCTTTGTAATTCGCCATCATTGTTTAGACATATTGTCAAAAAGCCGGACACTATAAAACTTGAATACTTGATAAATCGAACAAAGAAGATTGGGAGATCTTCACAATATGATTGCGTCGTCGCATGGAGTGGTGGCCGTGATAGCACGTTCATGTTACATGAATTGGTAAAAACTCACAAACTACGATGTGTTGCAGTATTTGGGAGAACCCCTTTTACGCCTAAAGAAATTGTCGATAGCGTCCATTTGATATCGGAAAAGCTCAAGATCAAATTGATAGAGATTGAAACGCCCTCAAACCATAAAGAAATTGCCAGCTTCTGTCTAAAAGAATATGTAAAAACTCAGATGCCAATCCTGATTAATCTCGCTTGTGCGTCTTGTAAGTTTGTGAATAGGGAGATTTTTAAACAGGCAAGACGGCTATGCGTAAAAACCATAATCTATGGCGGTAACCGTTTTGAATATTTCCCATTAGGACCGGCATCAATTGATATTAATGCAGAAAATAGGTATTCATTTGCAAATATGATACGAGATAATATCACACGAATGATTAGAGGTTTTGGTATCTTAGTTTCCTCACCGGCGCTTCTTAAATATTGCCTGACTTTTTTCCAGGCTTCAGTACTCTATGTTAATCAATATACGGTATATTTGCGTCTTCGCTATCCTGAGATTTTAGCATTCGATTACTACCATTTTGCCGATTGGGACGAAAGCAAAATAAGTGCAGTATTGAATGACCTTGGGTGGAAACTCCCATCCGGTTGTAATTCTACATGGCGTGCAGATTGCATCTTTGAGACAGTTAAGAATACTGCCTTCAAAGAGCAATTGGGCTTTACTTATGCACAAGTAATGTACAGCAACCTAATACGGGCAGGCAAGATCACACGCGCTGAGGCGCTCATCCGTTTGGAGAGGGAAGGCATATCTGAAATAAGATTACACGAAGCATTGAAATTGTGCGGGTTACCCGTATATATTTTCTATGCCAAAGATGAATAAAAAGAAGAATCGCGCGCAGGAAGAAGATGGGCTGGGCAAACAACCTACAACAGTGGCATGCTGGGCGCAAAGCCGCCCCAAATTGCCGCAGCACTACGGTTGATGCCCAATACCCGGTTGCACATCATTTCCCGGGCACGTCACATACCCTTCCCTGACCAACCGGAGGCATTTAACAACGCCCTTATTGAGTTTCTGAAGCTAGAAGCACTCGAAGTTAATATTTAGGATTTAATAAAAAAGTATAGATATAATTACGAATATGGATAATTTAAGAAAATATGGCAATAAGCCTTTTAATGTAGTTGTCGTCCATGGAGGTCCGGGCGCATCCGGGGAAATGGCACCGGTGGCTAGGGAGCTTTGCATTTATGGGGGCGTTCTGGAACCGCTTCAAACAGCCACCTCTCTTGATGGGCAGGTTAAAGAGCTAAAAACCATCTTAATAAATCATGGCAACATTCCCGTAACATTGATAGGTCATTCCTGGGGGGCATGGCTGATTTTTATTCTTGCCTCTCAACACTCTTCACTAGTGAAAAAACTTATACTCGTTGGAAGCGGTCCCTTCGAAGAGAAGTATGCAATAGATATTATGAAAACTCGGTTAAACCGCCTTGATGAGAAAGACAAATCAGAAGCTCAAGCCCTGATGGAAAACTTGAGGGATTCAGTAGTTGAAGATAAAAATGCAGTTATGACCAGGCTTGAAAAGTTGATTTCCAAAGCTGATTCCTATTGCTCTTTACCAGATGACAGCGAGCCGCTTGAGTGTCATTACCACATTTATCAAAACGTATGGCAAGAAGCTAATGAGCTGAGACGCAGCGGAAAACTTTTAAAACTCGGAGAAAAAATCCGATGTCCGGTAATCGCTATTCATGGCGACTATGATCCGCATCCTTCTGAAGGAGTCAAAAACCCTCTTTCTCGAGCTATTAAGGACTTTCAATTTATTCTTTTAGAGAACTGCGGGCATAAACCCTGGATTGAACGAAGCGCAAAAGATAGATTTTACGAAATCCTGAAGGAAGAATTAGGTTATTATTACTTATATCCCTCAACATAGACGCTGACGACATATTCATCGAGAGATTCATTCTCTCCCAAACCATCTAAAATGGCTCTGCCCATCGGGTCTTTTGTCTCAGGTTCAATACAGGCAGAAGAACCCTTGACTGTAATTCTTATGTTCTTTAATCCGGATTCCTCTACAATTCTTTTATATTCGTCAATGGTTATTGCCCCTCCGATACAACCCACGTAAGCCTCAATGCTCTCCTGAATTCTTTTGGGGAGTTCTTTAAGAAGAGCAATATCAGATATGGCTATTCTCCCGCACGGCTTTAAGACTCTATGTATCTCTTTAAAGACTTTAGGTTTATCGGCAGACAGGTTGATGACACAGTTGCTTATAACCACATCGACTGAATTATCCGGTGCAGGTAAATTTTCGATCTCACCAAGCCTGAATTCGACATTTGTAATTTTGTTCTTTTTGGCATTGTCTCTTGCTTTCTCAACCATTTCCGATGTCATATCAACTCCGATGACTTTACCATTAGGGCCGACTTTGGTTGCAGCCAGAAAACAATCAAGTCCGGCACCTGAGCCAAGGTCAAGGACTACCTCTCCTTCCTTAAGGCTGGCTAATGCTGTCGGATTTCCACAACCGAGCGCCAGGTTAGAATCATCCGGGATAGCTTTCAATTCTTCTTGTGAATAACCGATTGATTTAGCAAATTCTTTTGTATCAGGTCCACAGGTGCCACAGCTGCAGCATTCTTGACCCTTAGCAATCTTGCCATAGGCATCCTGCACGATTTTTCGTGTTTTATCCTTGTCCATTCTATTTATTCCCTTCACTGATTTTTTCATAATTTTGATCTTTTATTGTTGAGAAGTTGTTAATAAAACTACAGATTTTTTGAAATGTTTTCTGATTTATCTCACAATATACCCATCTCCCGTCTTTTTTTGTAGTGATGAGACCTGCGTTCACGAGCTCTTTGATGTGATGGGAGATTGTCGGAGTGGTAATCTTCAGTGATTTCGATAAATCCTTAATACAGGTCTCGTCTCGACAGGAAAGTTCATATTTTATACATTTACACTCTTTTTTATAAATAGATAATAATATTTTTAATCTATTTTCATCGGAAAGCGCTTTGAAAATTTTAGTTAAGTTTTTAGTATTTTTATCCATAAATGTTCTCTCTAAACTTTGACAGTTAGATAACTGTCTAAATATAATAAACGTCAAGAATTGATTGTCAAGAAAAATATTCTTGACATGTTTTTTCTTTTTGTTGACTTTGACGTAATTTATAATTGATGTTGGTATAAAATATGAAAAAAATTCTCAATCTTACTAACCGAGTATGCGAATCTACGTGTTATGTAAACGGGCTTGAAGATGTTTTGGAGTGGAAAGGGCAAAGATATGCGGATTATCTCCTTTCCATTCTCGGAGGTACGGGGGAATTTGCATATCTCAAGTTTAAAAGCGCAAATCCACCGTGCATGGTTTACTGGGGAGCGAACTCAAAATATTTGATGAAGGACCTGGAAATAATAATTGGCTTCAAGCAGATTCTTATTGAAAATAAAAGCTTTAAAAATAGCTTTGCCCAGCTAAAAGAGTTTATTAATAAAGACCAGCCTGTCATGGCGGGAGCGCTTGATATGTATTACCTTCATTATTATCCGGAATTGTACCAAAATCAGCATGTACCGATTCATTATATTCTTGTAACAGGTTATGATGATGATAGGCAGGAGATTTATGTTCATGATTGCAGTTATAAAAATGTTCAGAAGATTTCTTATAGCGAATTCGAGAAAGCTTTGAATGTTAATGTCCCTGGAATGAGTAAAAGGAATACCATTAGAACGTTCGTTCTTCCCCAGGAATTACCATCTGAGTTGGAGATTGCTAAAAAGGGCTTGAATTATAGGGCAGAAAAGATGCTTAACCCTCCATTAAAACTTTTTGGAATTCCAGCGATGCGAAAATTAGCAAAAGAGATTTTTGAATGGAAAGATAAAGGATGTTTCGAACATCTCGTCACATATGCAACTACGCCGCCGCATTTGCCGGACACTTTTGAGAAAAGTGATGGAATGAGATTTTGGAAGTCACAGGTTCTAAGAGAACTTGGGGAAAAGTACAAAATTGATAGTTGGGTTAAGTCATCGATAATGTTTGAAGAATCTGGGAAGCTTATTATTGAATTGTGCAAGGCAGCTATGAAACAGGATAGGGATTCAATTTCTGGACTTATTTTGCAAATTGCTAATATTGAAGAAGATGCTTATAACTTATTGAGTGAAATGCCGAATAAATGAAAATCTCGCTTTCGACGAAAATCTTTTGGGGACTGGTTATTTTTTATGCTGTTCTGGCAGTTATAAATATTTACCTGCCCCAGGGAAATTTTTTGGCGCTTCAACCGAGTCAACAGGAACTGCCGGCACCCAAAAGCATCATCGCTTTAGCTAATGCCGGAATTATCCTGGTACTTTACGGCGGGCTGGGATATTTGGGGCTGATGTTGTCGCGAAAGGTTGGCTGGCCGGATATTTATGACAAAAGAATTTCCAATCGCCAGAGGTTTTTGATCCCGGGAGTCGTTGGCGCGGCAGTAGGCGTGTTTCTGATTATTGGTGATGTGGTTTTTAGTCGCTTTAACACTATCGGGCACTTTTTGCATCCGCCGTTTCCCACTTCCCTGGTTGCTTCTTTTTCTGCTGGCATAGGTGAAGAGATTGTCTTTCGTCTGTTTTTTATTTCGTTCTGGACTTGGTTGATCTCTAAGGTAATTTTAAAAGGTAAATGGCAAAGTCAGGTGTTCTGGGTCGTGGCGGTTTTATCCGCCTTAGCATTTGCCATCGGCCATTATCCGTCCCTCATGCTTCTTTACAATTTTAACTCGGTCAGTACGGTACCTGTCGTTCTGCAAGCTGAAGTTATCTTGTTGAATAGTGCTGTTGGTATTTTCGCCGCTTACTATTTCCGCCGTTACGGTTTCCTGGCAGCAGTTGGCATCCACTTTTGGACCGATATTGTTTGGCACGTAATATTTGGACTGTTCTAATTATGGATGTATCCCATCATGATTAGGAGGAATTTGCTGCAAACAATCGCAATATCTGGGAGATTAAAATGAAAAAAACATATGCAATCAGCGGAATACTTGCACCTTTGTTTTATGTTATTACGGTTATTATCGGGAGTTTGTTGAGGCCAGGTTATAGCCAGATTTCACAGGCAATCAGTGAACTAATTGAGTCAGGTGCGCCAAATAAAACGCTGCTTGACCTTTTATTCATTTTCTACAATTCACTGATAATTGTTTTCGGCTATTGGTTATTCAAGCAGTTAAAGATCAAGGGTAGATACAATGTCCAGATTGGCGCAATTATGCTATTAATCATAGGGGTTTTGGGACTGGCGATGACGATGTTTTTCCCGATGGATCCAAGGGGTTCCGAGGTGACATTGCCCGGGATGATCCATTTAATACTGGCAGGTGTTATTTCGTTATTGACAATACTTACCATTTTATTTATTGGCTTTGGCTTTAAGGATTTTCCCTTGCTTGCTAACCTCAAACTATATTCTTTGATTACGGCTATTGTGGTGGTGGCCTCCGGTGGGATGGCAGCTTTTGGTGCGTCCACAGAGTCTGCATATATGGGCTTGTTTGAGAGAATAACAATAGGGGCATTTCTGCAGTGGATTTTTGTGGTTGCACTGAGATTGTTTCTTGTAAAAGAAAAGGAAGAGGCAGTTAGTAATTAAAACAAGTTTTGACCTCAGAATTGTATCGATATGGATACTTTAAAGTCGAATCTTGATTTCAAGCTCATGGCCATTACTTTTGAAACCTGCAGGAGCTCTCTCGTTCAGGGACCACCACATGACGGAGGCTGAGATATTATCAGGAGTAACTAGGAGCGGATTGTTCAGGTTATCCAAAAAGGGCAAAAGGACATATAGTTTTGTGAAGATGATATGCGAGAAGGATGGAATAGGCAATTAAGCATAAACCCATTACCAGTTCTTACTTCTTTTTGATCTAAAACTGTTGAAGACAACGGATAAAAGACCTCAGTTTATTGATATGTCTTGCCATTTGCAGGATGTTCAAAAGATTTTATGCCTATTTGGATAATAAAGAATTAAGTTCCATGAATAATGTTGGAAGGAATTGGTAATTTAAACAACCCAGAAGAAAGAAAATGTAAAACACTCTGAGATGGCGGGATATTATTTTGAAGTTCTCGAGACTGTAGAAGAGCCGGATACAATTTATGAGGGTAAAGCAGGAGAGTGTATAGCAGTAAGAGAGATAGAAAAAGGTAAATGCATTATTGTAATATATAAAGAATTGAGTAACGAAGATGGATTTGTAATTACCGCATTCCTTACTAGGCGAAGAAAACAGTTTGAGAGGAGGCGAAAAATATGGGAGCGATAGAAGTAAAAAAGATGTTAAATCTTGTGCCAGAATTATTAGAAATCCCATATTCAAGAATTTGGACATCATATGATAAAGAAGCCGATGTATTATATATTAATTTCAAAAAGCCCAGTCATGCAGATGATTCAGAGCTAACCGATGATGATGTAATAATTAGATATGAGAAAGGGGAACCTGTAGGAATTTCTGTGCTTAATGCGAGCAAAAGGAAAATAGGGTAAGGGTAAGATATACAATCTTGTTAACGGGAATATCATTAGAATTTAAATAAAGGCACTCTTAGCAGGTGCTGTAGCCGCACATGCATTTATTGCACCCTTCTTCGTGAATCAGTGTTGCGTTGCCGCATTTCGGACAGATGTCACCGTAGGTAGCTTTGTTACTGGGGTTAGGGTTGTTGGTTTTCTTTACCTCGCCTTTTCCCTCTTTGGAATCCAGGTAGTTTTGCAGGGCTTTGGCAATGCCGTCCGGCAGGGAAAGGACTTTATGAGAGCCAAAGCCAATTGAAACGCTGCCTCCAATTCTTGTAAGCTGTTCAATTATTAATTTCAGCTTCTGGATCGCCAGGTCTGGGTTGGTGGTCCTTAAATCCAGAGAGATCAACCTTCCTATGGCCTCGGCCATGGCAAGTATATCTCCACCGGCTTTGCCCACGTTAAAGAAGGTCTCCAGCGGTCTTCCTTCTTCATCTTCGTTTATCGTAGCGTGCAGTGTTCCTACCGGGGTATCAATGCCCCAAGTACCTCCACGCCTGACTACTGGCAGTTTTCTCAAGTAGAGTGTTCCCTTTCCCTCAACTTTAGTACCGCGCTCCAGTATCTGCTTCTTCCTGCTCCTGTCCCTGTAAATGGTCACACCCTTACATCTCTCTTTATAGGCGAGGAGGTATGACTTTATGACGTCTTCCGGTGTTGCGTCCATTGGCATATTTATGGTCTTGGAGACAGCATTATCGACGCCGGAGTTCTGAAAAGCTGACTGCATCTTAATATGAGTCTCGCAGCTGATGTCCGAGGCAACAGGGAATAGACGCTGAATATTTTCCGGTATCTCTTTAATGCCCCTCAAAGAACCTTTATTTTCTCTGATTTTTTCGACGAGATCATCTTTCCAGAAACCGTCTTTTTTTGCCATCTTTACAAAGAAGGAATTGAGGTTAACGGTCTTTCCTCCGTTTACGATATGTTTTTCGTAGAAGATTGCAAATAGCGGTTCAATCCCGCTGCTGGTATCGGCGAGCATGCTGGTGGTTCCGGTTGGGGCGATGGTCGTCAGTGTCGCGTTTCTAAGCTTGAGATTTTCTCCCTTGAATCTGGGGCCTTCTTTATCGTAGATGCTGCCCTTGAAGTTTGGGAACACTCCTCTTTCTTCGGCTAATTTCATGGAGGCTTTTCTTGCTTCATCTCTTATGAATCTCATTAGTTTTTTTGCGATGTTAAGCGCTTTTGGGGAATTGTAGGGAGTGCCAAGCTGGATCAGCATGTCAGCCCAGCCCATTATCCCTAGACCGATCTTGCGGTTCCCCTTTGTCATCTGTTCAATCTCTGTGAGGGGATATATATTCATGTCGATGACGTTATCAAGGAAGCGTACAGCTTTGTGGACTACAGTCCTGATTTTTTTGTAATCAATCTCCCCAAACTCGTTTTCTTTCTCTATCACCATCCTGGACAGGTTAATGGCCCCTAAGTTGCAAGATTCGTAGGGCAAGAGCGGCTGTTCCCCGCAGGGGTTGGTCGCTTCTATCTCTCCAAGCAAGGGGGTTGGATTATCCTCATTTATGCGGTCAAGAAAAATTACGCCCGGATCACCTTTTTCCCATGCGACCCTTCCGATCAGCTCGAAAACTTTTCTTGCATTGAGTCTGCATTCCACCTTTCCCGTATCGGGGTTGATTAGTTCATAGCCCTCTCCCGGTTCTTTTGCTTCCAGCAGTTCTTTCAGCTCTTCTATTTTCTTTTCGAATTCACCGATTTTATCGCTGTAAACACCGGGACCATCCAGTGCCTGTTGTATCTCGGCTATGATCCTATCGATATTTTCTTTTTGCGGAGCTAATCCCTGCGGTGCGAACTTGCCGTCTTTTTCAACCTGGGACATGAATTCATTGGTCAATGCAACTGATAAGTTGAAGCTGTTGACCGTGTACTCGGAGCTTTTGACCGTGATCCATCGCAGGATATCAGGATGGTTGACAGTCATCACTCCCATATTTGCTCCTCTTCTGTAGCCACCCTGTTGTATCCTGTCCGTTACATCTGCGTACATCCACATGAAATAAAGCGCGCCCGAGGATTCGCGGCCTGTGGAGCGAACGATCGAGCCGCGAGGTCTGAGCTTGGAAAAAGAGAAGCCGGTTCCGCCACCTGTTTTATGTACAAGAATTGCATGCGTAAGCGTCTGGCCTATGCTTTCCAAATCATCCTCCACCGGGAGGACAAAGCATGCCGAAAGCTGCTGGATTTCGCATGCGGCATTGGCAAGGGTCGGTGTGTTGGGGATGAAGTCAAGGCTGACCAGTATCTCATAAAATTCCTTTCTTGTTTTGTCTATATCTTCCGAGCCATAGAGCAAATCAGCGGCTGCGATGTTATGAGCGACGCGCCAGAACATCTCCTTTGGTGTTTCGATCACCTCACCCTTGGAGTTTCTTCTGAGGTAGTTGTTTCTGGCAATGTACTCACCGGTAGAAGAAAGGAGAGGCTCTGGGAGATCATCAGGAACCGGGGGTATGTTTTTGCCGAACTCCCAGAGATAGCTTTCCTCATTTTTCATTTTTCGCAATGATTCTCTGGCAACTTCCTCAGAGTGGTCACTGCATACTGATTCAATTTTGTTTTTTCTGCTCATCCCAGATTTCCTTTGGTTTAATTTTATAACCCTCGCAATATCTTTTTACATTTTATAATATTTATCCAGTATGAGAAACAGAGGCGAGCATAGCTTTATTAATCTTCCTCGTTTCGGTGCGAGTCTGTATGACAGGATGACGCAATCGAGGGCTATTAAAGCTCAGTTCAGGGAGATTGCGCAGGACCTGGTTTCCAGGGTCAGCCATGGTAGATTATTGGATATAGGGACTCGACCGGGAAGGCTGCTGATCGAGATTCACAAAATGAATTCAGATATTGAATTGTTCGGGCTCGATGTCTCTGCCTCGATGATAGGAGCAGCCAGGAAAAATTTAACGGGGATCAAGACAGATCTTCGTCAGGGAAATATTCGCAGCACCAGCTATGAAAGCGACTTTTTCGATATCATCACCTGCACTGGAAGTTTTTATCTCTGGGAATATCCTGTGGAGAGCCTGGAGGAGATTTTTCGTATTCTGAAGGAAGGTCAGTCGGCATATCTTTATGAAACATATAAAGATTTTGACCGAATAGAACTTAAGAAAGCTTTGCGAGCAAATCTAAAAAACGAACAGTTACTCCTGCGTTTAATAACCCCATTTTTTCTCAAGAAACAGTTGAAGATGACATATAAGTCAGGCGAAGTTGCGGAAATTATCGAGCAAACAAGGTTTGCAGGTAATTATAAATTGGATATGATTATTCTTGCAGGGTTGCCGATCTGGATGCGAATTGAATTAAGAAAAAAAGATTAAATGTTGGGATAAAGAAATTGACACGCAATCATTTTAATTACAGGAATCAGAAAAAGAAGATACTTCTTACATTTGCGCTGAACCTTTTATTTGCAGCTGGAGAATTAATAATCGGACTGATTGCAAATAGCCTGACGCTTTTAAGCAGCAGCGTACACGACTTCTCTGATGCCGCTTCGCTGGTTCTTTCTTTTATCGGGGTAAGATATGCAGAGAAAAAGCCGGATAAGAGAAAGACCTTTGGCTATAAAAAGATTCAGATAGTCACGGCATTTGTAAATGCGCTGTTTCTTATTGGACTTTCTATTCTCATTTTCAGAGAGGCAGTAATAAGGTTTATTACTCCTCAGCATGTTGAGAGCCACCTTCTCATCTGGGTAGCGGTGGGATCAATAGCAATTAACGGTGTAGCAGTACTTATATTAAGAAGGGACCGCAAAAATCTCAATATCAGATCTGCAATGCTTCATTTGCTTGATGATTTTTTTGCCGGGGCAGCAATTCTCATCGGCGGACTGGTGATAAGGTATACAGGCTATTACGCGGTGGACTCGGTGCTGGCATTTCTGATTGGCGGTCTGCTCATCTGGGGAAGTTATGGGGTGATCAGAGAGTCGCTTGATATATTGCTTGACAGCGTACCAAGGGAGATAAAATTTAGCGCAGTTCATGATTTTATTAAAAGTTTCAGCAATGAGGTCCTTGATGTCCATGACCTTCACATCTGGGCGATAGGGGATAACCAGACCGCCCTATTAGCTCATATCTCTGTGAATGATAAGAACGTAAGCCTTTACCGTCCCATGCTATCTGAGCTTGAGGAAAATTTGCGAAAAAAGTTTAATATAACCCATGTCACTATCGAGCTCGAATCTCTTGAGTGTAAGTCAGGAGAGGTATGCTCGTAGATGATATAATTATTGGCGCGCGCTCGTAGCTCAGCTGGATAGAGTAACGGACTACGAATCCGGAGGTCGGAGGTTCGAATCCTCTCGGGCGCGCCAGTTTTTTATTTAAAATCTCGCTCAATTCATAAGGTTTTATCGGTGTTATATTTTTGGTGTGCGTGGCTCTATCAGAAGGCAAATGCCGTCGAGGATTTCCTGTATACGTTTGCTTGAAAGTGTTCCAATCTTTTTTATTAGATGGCGTTTGTCCACTGTGGTAATTTGAGTGACATTGACTACGCTCTGCTTTGGTAAGTCTGCCGCTCCATTGTCGAGTAGGACATTCCCCGGAGCTTCTGCTCGCTTCAAATTGAAGGTCAATGCACAGACAACCACTGTATTAATTCGGCTCATATTAAAAAGATTGTTTTGTACTATAACATATGGGCGCAAATAACCTGGTTCAGACCCTAATGGTTTATCGAGTTCTGCCCAGAAGATGTCCCCTTGATTGATTACCATTTATCCTCCAATAGTTTGCGGTGGTAGTCTCTCATTTTTTCCAAAAGTTCCTGTTCCTCAGGATCTGGAGCATCACTATAAGCTTCGTTGATTTTCTCAAGAAGTTTTTTATTTTCATATTGATTCAGGAAATCTCTCAGCGCCATGGTAAGCAGCTGGCTTTGGGGAATTTTAATCTCATCGGCAATAGTTTTGGTTTCATTAAATAAAGAATCATCGATTGATATGCCGTCTAGCTTTTTGAGCGCATTATGTTTGCTGTAGGGTTCGATCTTTTCAGCGATCCTGTCTGGATTGCTGTCTGTGAGTTCTTTGATTTTTTCATAGGGCTTTATTTCCTCTTCACTCCCGAATTCATCAACGAATTTTTCTAAAGCTATTCTTACTATATCTGAGCGTTTGAGGTGAAGCTTTTTTGCGATGGCTGATATCCCATTAATCAGCTCATTGGGCAACCTTGTTGTTATCTGTGATTGCATTTATTGCACCCCCTTATATTATTTTGTAGTGCAAAATATCATATAGTATGACAAATGTCAATTCATCCGTTCGTCCTGGAATTTAATGGCAAGAAGTCAACATGTCGGTTGCGGTGCTTACTGTTAATTTTAAAAATTTACAGGTAAAATAATTTTGAGTGACTTGCGAAAATAAACTAATTTCACTTTACTAATTAGAGGGGAATCTCGGTAGAAATGATAAGAGGGCAGTTTGCAAGAAGAGTACTAATACTAGTTGGCATCCTCTTGTTTGTTCTCTTGGCTGGTACTGCCGGTTACATTCTAATTGAAGACATTCCGCTGCTTGATGCCTTCTACATGACACTTATAACTATTACCACTGTTGGATTCAGGGAAGTGAAGGAGCTCTCCGGGGCGGGGAAGATATTTACCATTTTCGTAATTTTGATTGGAACTGGTACCGCTGCTTATACGCTTGTTAATGTTACTGAATATGCACTTTCTGGATATATTTTAAATCTTATCGGGAGGACCAGGATGAATAGGAAGCTCTCTTCTTTAAATAATCATTATATTGTTTGTGGATTTGGTAGGGTGGGAACTGAGGTTGCCAGGGAGTTCATTCGTGAGAAGGTAAAATTTGTGGTGATTGATAATAAAGAAGAAGTAAAGACCTGCTGTGAGAAAGAAAACGTGCCTTTTATATTCGGCGATGCTTCACAAAATGATGTGCTTGAACTTGCCGGTATTAGTCGGGCAAAGGGGTTGGTAGCTGCTGTGGATTCAGATGTGGAGAATCTCTACATAACACTTACTGCAAAGATTATGAATCCAGATATCGTCGTTGTGGCGAGGTCTGACACGGATGAGAATGTGGAGAAACTCATAAGGGCGGGTGCAAGTAGGGTGATAAACCCTGCCAGCATTGGCGGGAAGCGCATGGCTGAGTTAATGCTGCACTCGACCATAACCGATTTTCTGGATATAGTCACTAAAGGTGAGAAGATAAGTACGAGACTTTCAGAGATAGAGGTGCGCGAAAATAGCCAACTGTCAAAAATGACCATAAAGGAAATCAGGCATCTCTACAAACCAAACCTACTTGTGCTCGGAATTTTGTGTATAGACGGTACTTTTAAGGAGCCGGATGACAGCTTAATACCACTGCCTGGTGAAAAGGTGATTGCTCTTGGTAAGCCAGAACACCTTGAAAAGATAAGTTCCCTGGCTGAAACGTCAAAATTATGAAGAATGTCGCTTCAAACGATGAAGATTTCATGGCGCTTGCCCTTGCGGAAGCTAAAAAAGCCTTTCAACTTGGAGAGGTCCCTGTTGGTTGTGTCATTGTTTTGAAGGATAAGATAATTGCCAGGGCACATAACCTTCGTGAGACGAAGAAGGATCCGACTGCCCATGCTGAAATTTTAGCGATAAAAAAAGCTGCACAAAGAATGGGTGGGTGGAGACTTTTGAATGCGATAATGTATGTCACGGTGGAACCGTGTGCGATGTGTGCAGGAGCAATTTATCAAGCAAGGATTGAGCGGCTTGTTTTCGGCGTTGATGATCCCAAAGCCGGAGCCATAAAGTCGCTGTTCAGTATTCTTGACAGCAAGAAGATAAATCATAGAGTGGCGGTGTCAGGCGGAGTGCTTCAAAAGGACTGCTCAGAGATTTTATCGGGTTTTTTCAAGCAAAATAGGTAACATCTGCAATAAATTTGGAAGTTTTATTCCTACCCAAAGTATGGTTTTTTTGATTTAATTATAGAGCTTTAAATCTGGAGAGATGGCCGAGCGGCTTAAGGCGTACGCTTGGAAAGCGTATGGGCGGGCAACCGCCTCGGGGGTTCGAATCCCCCTCTCTCCGCCAGTGATACCAATTCGAACCTTTGTATTTATCATCAAGTAGGGCAAGAGTTTGAAACTTGGTATGAGCTATATAATATGGCTTAAATTTGATCTCTCCATTACTTATAATGTAGTAAAAATCCGATTTTTTATTTGTTATAGGTTCTAAGCTAATGCTACCAAGAAGTTCCTTTAGAGCAAGAGAAGAGGAAACAGTATTTTTATTTAATGTATCTCTTAATTCCTCTAGTCTGTGTTCAATCCATTCTTTAGGTGGTGAAATAAAATTGTTTTGTTTCTGAAATGTTAAATAATCTATTTCTTTTTTTATATCATCACATTTATTCTCAGCTTCTTTTAATGCTTCAGATACTGCTTTTGAAAAATTACCAATTTTAATAAAATTAAGGTAGTTCTGTATTTCTAATAGAATCCTTTCATGTTGAGATTTTTTCTTTTTTATTAGTTCAGGAAATTCATTTAGACCTTGTGATATAAGCTTTTCTATTCTTTTATATACATATTGGATATTTCTAACTGTTAATATTTTTTCTTTCAGATTAGATATTATAGCTTCCTCTATTCTTTTCCTGGGTACAAGCAAAGTATTAGTACATGTTTTTCTTTTAGCATTAAAGCAACCATAATAGCCACTGCCTTTTCCGCTTATAAGAACAATAGCCCCACCGCACTTAGAGCATTTCATAAGTCCAGCAAACAGGTGAGGAGGGTTAGCATGAATATAGCTTCTTTGGATTATATTAATATTTTCAGACTTTTTCCTAATAGGGAATGTTCCTTTAATGTCATCCCATTTTTTTTGAGTTTTTTCCCAAGTTTCTTTATCTATTATAATTAAATTATCTTTAAATATTTTTAGCTGATCTTCTTTGGGTCTAGGGACTTTTTTTCTTTTTCCAGTCATAGGATCTCTAACATTTTTCCATTTTCGCCATATCCACAAACCAATATATTTTTCATTTTTTAATATTCTACTTACAGTTGAGGTATTCCATCCACCGGAATAACCTCTTTTAGTCGGAGTTTTATCTTTATTCAAATCTTCTACTATTTTGGATATACTTTTTCCATTTATAAATTCTTCATATATTCTTTTTACTATATCTGCTTCCTCGGGCTTTATCTTATGTACCATTCCATCATATTTATGTTGGCCCTTTTTATTTACTTTTAATTCGCCAGAAGGTTTTGTGTAATAACCATATACTTTTTCACCGGCACTATAGCCTCTTATTTTTTGTCCCTCTAGACCCCTCATTGTCTTTTTCTTAAGATCGTCAAGATAAAGTTCATTTATTAGACCTCTTACATGAATATCTAATTTGGAATTCTCATCATCAGTTATAATTCCATCAGAAACAGATATTATTTTTATCTGGTAATAATTAAATTTTAAAACCAGTGTTAGCATTTGATGGTTACTTCTTGACAGTCTTGAAAGATCATCAACAGCAACTGCATCAAATTCTTTATTTTCAGCAGCATTCTCCAGTGCTTGAAGTCCGGGTCTATTTATAATTGACCCCGATATTGCTTCATCTATATAAATATGTTTATCTTCAATAGTCATATCATGATTTTCAATATAATTCTTACAAACTCTTATTTGGTCATCAATACTTTTTTCACTTTGATTTTCTGAAGAATATCTTGCATATATTGCTACTCTCATTTTTTGCCTTCATTGTCTAAAAAAATTTCATTATTTTGTTTAGCTTTAGTAATGTACTCATCTGCAATTATTTTAGCTATAGTATCTAATAATTTCTGCACGCAAAGATTATTAACATAACTCAAACTAATTGACTGGCTTTCTGTTTTTATATAATTTTCTTTTTCTATGACTGCTAAGCTATTCAAAGTAGTTACTTGTCTTTATTGCTAAAGTGATATATATTACTAATCTGAGGTATATATTTATATACCATTCAATGACTATATTATACCTATAAGGGGATTTAATAGTCAAGTAAATATCCTTATTTTTTTTTTAAAAAGGTAAGCTAAATGGATAAAAAAGAATTTGGTAAAAAGATAAAGTTAGCACGAATAGAGCGTGATTTAACCCAGGACCAGCTTGCACAAAAAATCAATACAAAGCAAAAAAATATTTCACGTTATGAGACAGGAGCATCAATGCCGTCCCTAGAAACATTAGTTAAGATTGCAGAAGTCTTAAAGAAAAAAATTGGGTATTTTTTTGATGAGTAACAATGAAGCTATATTTATTTATTTTTAAAAGTGTTTTGTTTCACATTGAAGAGTTTAAAAAGCAACTGTTGTCATGAGAAAAATATTATTAAAAATAATTTGAGTTATGATCCAACTTCCACAAACTAATTTATTTATCGGCTCCTTGTCCGATTTATCTCAAACCAATGAGCAAGAATGGGCTTTTATTCATGCGACACAAACAATTCATTACAAACTTTTTAGTTGGGATAGAACAACAAACAAACCAAATAAAAATCATCCAAACTACATCTATTATGAGAAAAATAATCGTATTTCGCTAAATTGGGTTGACGGTACTTCTCATCTTTATAACTGGAGTGGAATAGAAACTTTTATAAAAATTTTAAATTTTATTGATAAATGGATTTCAAAAAAGAATATTTTAATTCATTGTGATCAAGATCAATCCCGATCGCCAACACTGGGGTTGTTATATCTTGCTAAAAGAGTAAAAATTATTTCTAATGACTCATTTCAGTCTGCAAAAAAAGATTTTATTCAAAATTATCCTAACTATTCACCAGGTGGTATTGGAGAGTATGTACAAAAGAATTGGAATGAAATAATTTAAATTAGTAATTTATTCTTCGCAATGGGGGAAAAAATAATTTGCCAAGAATACAATCTTACAATAACTATAATATTAAGAAGAATATAAATTAATAGGAAGAAATAAATAACTATGGAAAAAAATAATTCTAAAAAAGCGGAAAAGTTTGAAGCCCAGCTTTTCAGAGCGGCGGACAAATTGCGCAAAAATATTGACGCGGCGGAATACAAGCACATTGTGCTTGGTTTGATATTTCTCAAATACATTTCCGATTCTTTTGAGGAGCTTCACAGTATGCTCAAAGAAGGCAAAGGTGAATATGAGTTTGCAGACCCAGAAGATCAAGACGAATATAAGCAAAAAAATGTTTTTTGGGTGCCAAAAAACGCCCGCTGGTCATATCTACACTCGCGCGCAAAACTTCCAAGTATCGGCAAAGACTTGGACGAAGCAATGGAAGCGATTGAAAAGGAAAACCCAACTCTCAAAGGCATTTTACCAAAAGTTTACGCGAAACAAAATCTTGATAAATCCGCACTTGGCGGACTGATTGACCTTATAGGCAATATTGCTCTTGGTGATGAAGCAACAAAATCAAAAGATATTCTCGGCAAGGTGTATGAGTATTTTCTTGGCGAGTTTGCTTCGGCAGAAGGCAAAAAGGGTGGGCAATTCTACACACCGAAATCAATTGTAAAACTTTTGGTGGAAATGATTGAACCGTATCAAGGGCGCGTATATGATCCGTGTTGCGGCAGTGGTGGTATGTTTGTCCTGAGTGAAAAATTTGTGGAAGAACACCAGGGGCGGCTTGATGATATTTCCATTTACGGACAGGAAAGCAATCAGACCACCTATCGCTTATGCCGGATGAATCTTGCTATTAGAGGGATTGATGGCAGCCAAGTAAAATGGAACAACGAGGGATCATTTTTGAAGAACGCTCATCCTGATTTGAAAGCGGATTTTATTCTCGCCAATCCGCCGTTTAATGATAGCGATTGGAGCGGCGAGCTTTTAAAGAATGACGGCAGGTGGAAATACGGTGTACCTTCGGCAAGTAATGCGAATTACGCATGGATTCAACACTTTATTTATCATTTAGCGCCAGATGGGATATCGGGGTTCGTTATGCACCCCGGTGCATCTAGTAACAAAGGAAGTGAAGCAAAAATAAGAAAAGCAATTATAGATGATGATGTGGTCGATTGTATTATTTATACACCTACACAGTTATTTTATAACACGACTTTGCCCGTGCATCTTTGGATTGTGAACAGGAATAAATCGGGATATAAAAACAAAAGAAATCGAAAGGATGAAGTATTGATGATCGATGCTTCAGATTTCGGATTTATGGTTGATTCGACACACCGCTCTCTCAGTGATGAAGATTTAGCACAAATATCATCAATCTATCACTGTTGGGCGAGTAATGATGGTAAATATGAAGATATAAAGGGATTATGTAAATCGATTACTTCGGCTGACATAAAAGCAAAAAATTATGTCTTAGCGCCAAATAGATATATTCAAAAAGATAAAAAAATAAACGACAAGAAAATAGAGGATTTAATCAACAATGCCTTGTATAAAATCAGCTTAAATGCCAAGCAAATAGACATTCTATTAAAAAATAATTCTATTGCTAATAAAAAATTTGTTGAAAATACATTTTCAAAATTTAATTTTGCGGATTTCAAATACAAAGAATGGCAGACTTTAGAGGTACAAGAAGTCATCAGCGAAATTACTGGAGGCGAGTGGGGTTATGAAGATTCAAGACAGAACTATACTGAGTGCAAGGTGATACGAGGTACAGACTTTCCAAATATTCCGCTTTATAACTTAACAAAAATTCCAACGCGTTATATCAAATCTGATAAAGTAGAAACAAAAAGATTAAGGGAATTTGATCTAGTTTTTGAAATGTCTGGTGGCAGTAAAAATCAAGCAACTGGTCGCTCAGTCTTTATAACAAAAGAATTTCTTTCGCGATATAGATTACCTGTCTTATACTCAAATTTTTGTAAACGGATTCGTGTGAATACTGAAATTATTGATCCACGCTTTTTCAACTTATATTGGAACTTAATATACAAGGAAGGACTTACGGCTAGATATGAAAATCAACCCAGTGGAATAAAAAACTTTCAACTTGAGGAACTTATCTCTAATGAGGTAATTCACATTCCGCCGAAAGATATTCAGAAATTTCTTCTGGATACAGTTTTGCCTTTTTCTGAGCTGGTTGACTTGTTTTCGTCGACTTCAAACTTGCTGAACGAGACAAAAGAAGAAATGTTTAATAAAATCTATAACAATTATGACGAATAAAATTACAGAAAACGCGGTTGAAAATGTTGCAATAGAACTTCTGGCTTCACAGGGGTATGCTTATCTTTCGCCAGAAGAACAAGAAGCAGAAAGAGAAAGTCTTTCTGATGTTGTGTTGCGTGGTCGCCTCAAAGCCGCGATTGATAAACTCAACCCAAATATTCCGCAAGACGCAAAAGATCAAGCTTTGCGCGAAGTGTTAAATCTACCCAGTCAGGACCTCATTGAAAACAACGAAGCATTTCACCAAATGCTTACTGACGGCATGGGCGTAGAATATCAAAAAAACGGCGATACGATCGGTGATAAAGTTTGGCTGATTGATTTTGAAAACCTTTTTAATAATGATCTTTTGGTTTGCAATCAATTTACCGTTATTGAAAACAATGTTACCAAGCGGCCGGATATTACGCTTTTTGTAAATGGTTTGCCTTTGGTTGTGATTGAACTGAAAAATCCCGCAGATGAAAACGCCACTGTTAAAAAAGCGTTTACTCAGTTGCAAAACTACAAAAGAACAATTTCAAGTTTATTTTATTACAACGGCATTTTGGTTGCTTCCGATGGACTAGACGCAAAAATGGGATCGTTGACTACGGGCTGGTCACGATTTATGGCGTGGAAAACTGTTGACGGAGTAAAGGAAGACAAAAGCACCACTCCGCAAATAGAAACACTCGTAAAAGGTATGCTTCGCCCTGATGTGCTTCTTGACTTGGTGAAGCAATTTACCGTATTTGAAAAAACTAAGAAGGAAGATTCAAAAACTGGATTGACTAGCGTTGAAACCGTTAAAAAAATAGCGGCTTATCACCAATATCACGCTGTCAATAAAGCTATAGAATCTACCATTCGTGCCACTGCTGATACTCCAATGATGATGCGTGAAAGTCCGACTTCTTATGGTTTGCCAACTGTTGACCAGCAACCCCAAGGAGATCGCAAAGCCGGCGTTGTCTGGCATACGCAAGGCAGCGGCAAGTCTCTCTCAATGGTGTTTTATGCCGGCAAAGTTATTGTTGAACCAAAAATGCAAAATCCGACTATTGTGGTTATTACAGACCGCAACGATCTTGATGACCAGCTATTGGATACATTCGCCGGCAGTAAACAATTGCTAAGACAAGAACCGATACAGGCTAATAATCGCTCGCATTTGAAAAAACTGCTGAAAACAGCAGGCGGTGGCATTGTCTTTACCACTATTCAAAAATTCTCACCCGAGGATATAAGCGAAAAATTTGAACTTCTTTCAGAACGCAAAAATATTGTCGTTATTGCGGACGAAGCGCACCGCAGCCAGTATGGCTTTGGCGCGAAAACTTTGGTAAAAAACGGAGAGGCGTTTACCAAATACGGCTTTGCCAAGTATTTACGAGACGCTTTGCCAAACGCTTCTTTTGTTGGCTTTACCGGAACGCCGATTGAAAAAGAAGACGCTTCAACGCCTGCTGTTTTTGGAAATTATATTGATGTTTACGATATTCAACAGGCGGTAGAAGACGGGGCAACGGTTCGTATTTATTATGAATCGCGGCTTGCCAAGGTTCATTTGAAAGCGGAAGAAAAAGAAAAATTGGACGAGGAAGTAGAACAAATAACTGAAAATGAGGAATCAACTGTTAAAGAGAAAGCAAAGTCCAAATGGACGCAATTAGAGGCGATTGTTGGACATAGAGACCGATTAGAAGTCGTGGCGAAAGATATAATCAATCATTTTGAAGCAAGGCAAGAAGCTTTTGAGGGGAAAGGCATGATTGTTGCCATGAGCCGTCGCATTGCTGTTGAGTTGTACGATGAAATTATCAAACTTCGTCTAGATTGGCACAATGAAAACAAAAAGAAAGGCTCAATAAAAGTCATTATGACTTCCAGCTCCAGCGATCCTGAAAGCTGGCAACTGCACAACACTACCAAACAAGAAAGAAAAGAACTTGGTGAAAGACTAAAAGACCCAAACGATCCTTTGAAACTGGTAATTGTGCGGGATATGTGGCTGACAGGTTTTGATGTGCCGTGTTTGCATACGATGTATGTTGATAAGCCAATGAGGGGGCATAACTTAATGCAAGCTATTGCTCGCGTGAACAGGGTTTATAAAGACAAACCCGGTGGACTTATTGTGGACTACATCGGTATTGCTTCGGACTTAAAACAGGCACTAGCTACTTATACAGAAAGTGGTGGGCAAGGCGCACCTGCGTTTGACCAATCAGAAGCAATCGCGGCCATGATGGAAAAATATGAAATTGTTGCGCAGATGTTTCATAGTTTTGATTATAAGCGGTATTTTTCCGTAGATACAAAAGAAAAAATGACCATCATTTTAGAGGCGCAAGAACATATCTTGAGCTTGGAAGATGGTAAAAACAGATTTACAAAACAGGTTGGCTTGCTCTCAAAAACTTTTGCTCTTTCTGTGCCAAGTCTTAAAGCAATAGAAATAAAAGAGGAAGTTGGGTTTTTCCAAGCAGTGAAAGTGCGTCTAACCAAGTTCGAGCCAGCCGGAAGCGGAAAAAGCGATGCCGAAATAGAAACAGCCATAAGACAGATTATTGATAAAGCTATAGTTGTTGATGGCGTGATTGATATTTTTGACGCGGCCGGAATTAAAAAGCCCGACATCTCAATTCTTTCCGATGACTTTTTGGAAGAAATAAGAGATATGAAACGGAAAAATCTTGCCTTGGAACTGCTCAAGAAAATTTTGGACGATGAAATAAAAACCAGAATAAAAAAGAATTTTATTCAGAGCAAGAAGCTATCAGACATGCTTGATGCCGCAATAAGAAAATATCAAAACAATCTGCTTATGGCAGCGCAGGTGATTGAAGAACTGATTCAGATTGCCAAGGAAATCAAAGCTGCCGATGAGCGCGGTGAAGATTTAGGGCTAACAGAGGATGAGATCGCTTTTTATGACGCTCTTGCTATCAACGGAAGTGCAAAAGAAGTGCTGGGTGATGATACATTGCGGGAGCTTGCCAGAATCTTAGTGCAAAAAGTAAAAGCCAATACGGCAATCGACTGGACTATTAAAGAAAGCGTGCAGGCAAAACTTCGCGTTATTGTGAAAAGAATCTTGCGCCAATATGGTTATCCGCCTGACAAGCAAAGATTGGCAACTGAAAATATCTTAAAACAAGCCGAACTTTTTGCAGATGAGTGGAGTTCTTAATTTTATATTGCTATGAATGAAACATTAAGACAATTTTTCCAGAATTTTCTTGCTCAAGAAAAAAACAAGGCGGAGATTAGTGATGAATATATTAATTTTCTTAAGATTTTATGGATTAGTTTTAATGAACTTTCAAAAAAAACCAAAAGTCAAAGGAAGATTTATATTCTGGAACAAATTGAAAAGTTTTTAACGGATTCTAGTTTTCAAGAGCAAGTCAAAGTCACTCAATTACCAGCTCAATATGAAATATCAGTTTCACAAAGTTTTCAAACTCCCGTAATAAAGCTTAAAGAGATTGATTTGGTGAATTTTCGAGGTTTTCAATCAAATGATGACGGCAAGGGACGAAAAATTGAATTTAATGAAAAAGCAACCTTATTTTTTTCTCCAAATGGTGGTGGAAAGACTAGTCTTTGCGAAGCTTTGGAGTGGTCCCTAACGGGAGATACTTCAGAGCGCGTAAAGAGAAAGATAGACCCTGCAGGAAGTTATTTTCAAAACGACGATAGAAACGATCCAAAATTTGATAAAACAAAGCTTACTTTAGTAGACGATACCAATACTATTACAAATCCTGTTTTCGATCGTTGTTTTTTGGAAAAAAATCGAATTGAAAAATTTGCAAAATTAGCAGTTCAGCCTAGCAGTGAACTTCAAGAGGTTTTGGGAGAACTCTTTGGTTTTTCTGAAGTTGTTGATTTCTTTAAAGAATTTGGGCAGGATCTTTCACCAACAGATAACGAAAAAAATAGGTCGGGAAGGGAAAATTGGCGGATTTGGCTGGACTGGAGCAATAAAAAAACAGAACAAGAGAAGTATGTAGAAGACGCTAAAAAGGAAGAAGAGCAAACCGTTAATGAATTAAACAAATTAATCGGGGATAAAAGTTTTGATGGGAAAAAGGAGGAAATTGAAAAGGCTGGGAAAAAGCTTCGTGCAGAACTTGATGCGATAGAAAAAGATTTGAGTATAGAATTTTCAGCACAAAACTTTCAGGAAAAAATAAAGTCTTTTCTTTCTAAAGTTGCTCAATGGAAAAAATATGAAAAAGACATTGCGGAACACGCAAAAGAACTAGATTTTGAAAATCTTTTTCAGGCGGCTAATGTAATTTTTCAAAGTGAATATGAAGATAATAAATGTCCGCTTTGTGATACACCGTTTGAGCAAAGTGGAGGAATTTTTAAGCGCGCTGGTGTGGTTATTGACCCGCGGAAAAAAACAGAAAAAGAACTGAAAAAACTCAAAAAATTAACTTATTGGAAAAATGAAAAAGAAAAGTTGGAAATTGATTTGCGAGGTTCAAGCTTTAGAAAAATTCGAGACGGTTGGCAAAAAATTCAAGCAAATCTAAATGAGGATAGTTGGAAAAGTATTGCTGGGGAATCAGAAAAGCCGTATATCCCTATACTTAATTTCATTGAGTTAGAATCAAAATTGGAACAAGTTATAAAAGTGTTTATTGAAGCCTGTGAGGAGGCGTTCAATACTGATTTTTCAAATCTTTCTGATATAGAAAATGCAGTATCGGACTATAAAAAGAAAAAAGAAGAAACATTGAAAGAAAAACCGGATAAGGAGAGGAAAATTCAAGAACTAAGAGAAGAATTTACAAAACTTCAAGATCAAAAAAATATTCTTTCCGCTAAACGGCAAATAAAAAAGACAAACGATGATAAGTTACAAAAAATTCTTGATCAAGCTAATAACTCAGATACTTTTAAAAAGTTTTTGGATATTTATCCTAATTTTTATGAAGCTCTTCAAAAATTTCAATCTAGCTCTATTTTGAAAGAGGGAGTAGATATTGATGACTTTGTAACTGGTTACTATCGTGCTCTTAATTTATATGATCACGACAGCGAAAAAGTAAAAATAATTCATTTCCCAAAAAGCATCCAAGAAAAATTTTGTCTTATTTATGAAAAAGATGAAAGCAAAACTTGTAGTGCTTTACACCTTCTTAGTGAAGGACACTTAAGAACGCTGGGGCTTGCAGCGTTATTAGCGCGCGCTACAAAGTATGGGGTATCTGTTCTCATTTTTGATGACGCAATAAACGCAATTGATTCGGATCATAGAGACAATATCGCCTTTCTTTTAACGGGCGAAATTTCTAATGAAGACGGTAAGAAAGCATTTAATAATAAATGGGACATAGTAAAAGAATATTTAAAGGAATGCCAATTTATTATTACTACACATGACCGTTTTTTTGATGAAAAAATAGCAAATCTTTTCAAAAGAGAGCAGCAAAGCAGATATGTTTTGTATTCAGGTAAAGATGGAGTGAGCTTTTGTGAAAAGGGTAATCCAGCAAATTTTGAAGCAAAAATTGATAATTTTTTGAAACCCGAAACACAAGATATTCGATCTGCAATATTTTATTCCCGTATTTGGCTAGAAGAGTTAATGTTTGAAATTGCTGTTAATTTTAAAAAGCCAAGTAATAATAAACAAATAGAGTTTAAAAATGTCGTAGATAAAAAAACAAGAAGTTTAAAAAATCCAGAATTAGGAACTATAATGAATAGTTTAAGTTCAAATCTTAAAAAAGACGGAGCAACTGAAGATGAGAAGAAAATCTCATTAATTTTAGAAGAGATTTATAAAGAAAAAGATGGGAAGTACGTTTGGTTTTTTGAAATTTTAAATCAAGAAAGCCATTATCGCAGACTTGATCATGTCGATGTTTCTCACGCGCCGACCAGTAAAGAAGTTGAAAAGATTTTCAAAATAATTCAAGAAATACATAATCTTATTTCAGTGGCCGATCTTTCGGGGCGGATTTAGCTCAAGCGTTAGTCGTAATCTTATGAATTAACTTGGATTCACATGGATAAAAGTCAGAAACCTCTATTAATGAATATTGTGTTTGACACTAATGTGGTTTTTCAGGACTGGTACCTAGAAAGTCCGAGTATAGAACTTCTGGAAAAATTCATGAGTTTAAGTGGCTCCAAGATAGTAATCCCTAAAATTATTCTAAATGAAATATTGAATAAGTACAGGGAAGAGGTTTCGAAAAAACTATCGGAGATAAATAGACTAAATGGATTGCTTCTTCCTTCCAAGAGGTTATTCCATTCTTTAACTATAGAAGGAGTTTTTCAGGATTATAAATCCGCCCTGAATTCACGGTTTAGAATTTTAGGAATTGAACAACCAGACCATTCAAATATACCTCATGAAGATATTATTGCCAGAGATTTGGCAAGACGCCGACCTTTTCAAAAGTCCGGTAAGGGATACAGAGATGCTCTTCTGTGGGAAGTTATTCTACGCAATGTTGCAAGCCAAAAGACTAAAACCTACTTAATTTCGGATAATTATCACGACTTTGGTGACGACAAAGGAGATTTACATGAGCATCTCCAAGAAGACCTCCGCAAAAAAGGACTACCACCTGATAGCGTAAGTTTGTACTGTAATTTAGCAGAATTCATGGGCGCTCAAGTTAAACCGGTACTAGATTCTATTAAAGAAGCTATGCCAGATCTAATGCAAGGGCAATACAAAAGCTTCGATATCTACGAATGGTTCAAGGAAAATGGAGAGTCCATCGGAAATTCAATTCAACAATCTATGGAATCACTGTTTTATGAATTAAGAGGTCTAGAAGATCCTTCCGTCAGTTATGTTGAGGATCCGGACGAGATTGAAGTTCAAAATGTGTATGAATTAGACATAGACAGTGTTTATGTAGATGCCTTCACAAAAGTAGATGTAGTCCTCGACGTTTTTGTGTTTAAATCTGACTATGATTGGGTAAGTGAAAAACTTGATTTGCAAGTCTGCGATTATGATTGGAATAAGCATTATATTTTCGCCCAAGCAACGATGAAATTACCTATTAATTTTGCCCTCAATTTCAATATTAATAATGAGTCGGTGGAAGATTTTGAAGTCAATATAGCAGAATTTTTTGGATTTTGTCCAAATTGTTCTGAACCTGTCATTAGTGATGCTTCTGAAAACTGTACTATATGTGGTAAATCATTTTTTTAGTTCTTGGAAAAAGATATTAAATTACAGAATTTGGGTCTTGTATATATGAGTTACTAACAAAGAAGTTGTGCTGGATGCTGAAGCTGCGGCATGATTTTAGAGTTCGAAGAAGTAAACAGTTATTTATTATTTATTCAAAATTCAGTGGCTTTGACTGGCAGTGCAAGTGAACTATAGCCCGTTAGAAGTTATAGTAAAAAGAAAGTTAAAATGGTTACAACTGAAGATATAATTTATAATAAAGTAGAGAATACAAAAAAAGATTTCGATTCTAAAAACAAAGAATTACTCAAAAAAGTAGAATCGGAAATTGCCACAGCACATGTATCAAAACTTATTGGACTTCTAAAGGGAGCAGATTTCGTAATTGAAAATAAAATCTATTTTCTTTCTCTACTTCTAAAAGCAGAGAATATTGTAATAGCCTCCTTTCATCTTGCAAGACAAAGAGCATACATTGAAACATTCTCTTTACTACGTATTGCAATCGAGGCTATTGCTACTGCAATACATATTTCAAAAGAAGAAAAAGCTTTAAATAATTATTTAAATGAAAACTATAAATCTACAGATTCCATCAGTTATTCAAAAAAATACATACCGTTAATTGGAGAAATTTGGGGAGCATTTAGTAAGGCTGCAGTACACATTAATTCTCGAGCGTATGGTCCCAAAATAGAGATTGGTAAAGATAAATTACGAGAATCAATAATAATTGACTTTGACTTTTATCGGCAAAATAATGGATCGGATAGTGTGACTTTAATAGCCATCCAGTTAGTTGCAACATTGGTGCATAGGGCATTTGAAATAATATTCTTAAAAGAGGTTATTTATAAGGGGCAATCAGGTTTAAGTATTCCAGGTACCGATACGATAATATTCGGTAAAAAATATTCAGATAAAATAAATGATTTGTCTAATAAAATCCGGGAAATGTAGAAAGTTTTAGTAAGTTAGAGAATTGCCGCACATTCTGATTTTCAAAGAATAGGTAATGTTAAGAAGATAATTAAATTTATAGAAAGCTATGTCTATTAAAAATAAACGGAATTATCCCTTAACATACTGTATTACTGTGGTATAATAACCACATCCCCCTTAGAAGGGAAATCCACTATATATTAGGAGATTATATGATCCGAAATATTTTTGAATTTCCCCAGTGCACTTGGGCGATGGACTCAGCTAATTTCAGGTGAATAAGCTGAACAATCCTAACCTTTTCTTAACGAAAGGGGCGCGGGATTTTATTGGTTTCCATATTTTTCCAAGTAAGAATGCAAGACCAAGAAGAGAAGTATATTTTCTCGGTTGCGTTGTTTGATACAACTCAGATTTGAAACCTGCAATCAAAAAGTGCAAAATATGGGAAGGTCGGTGTCTTAAATACACTAAGATGTCGGCCTTTATTTTTTAATTTTCCATAAAATAATTTAGGACAATCCCCAGAAAAAAATCAGGGCCGCTTTTAATTCATCAATTTTTTCATCACTAAGTTTATTTATATGGTTTAATAAATGAATTTTTAATATTGGCTGAATCAAATATAATCTAATATAACTGTTACACAATACTCCATTAATCTTTTCCTTCAGTTCAATATCTAGATTAGTTTTATATTTATCTTTTGTTGAAATAGGAGCAATGGTAATTATTTTGAATAGAGGATAGTTATTATAATAATTATCTTGGACAACTACTACCGGCCTATTATCGTGTTTTTTTCTACCGTATAACTCTTCATCTGGAAAAATCAATTTACTATCGTCACATAAAAAAATATCACCAAAATTGAACTCCTGGTGACTTATGCCAGCCTCTCTTAACTTATTGGCAATAATATTATTCAGTTAATAACTCCTTATTTGCTTCACGCATATATTCATACCTGGAAAAATAATCCTCTACGATTTTATTGCTTTGTTCAACTGAAATCTTTGTTGGTTTGTCGAAACCTAATTTTTTTATTATTTTTGTATACTTATCTAAATTTTTAATCTTATTAGTCATAGTTGGTTTTAACCTTTCAAAACATATTATTTCACCATATTTGGAATTTTTAACATTAGGTAAAGCATAAACAATACTTTTTATATCTTTTAGATTGTATTTTTTACCTAATTGCACCATTGTATCTGCTATTGTTTTTTCTTTATTATCCAAATCAATATTAATATCTTCCAGCAATTTATACATGCATTCTTCATAAATATTACCGAAAATATTTACCTTTCTTTCTCTTTCACATGAAATAAGGCTTGAAGATTCTAAATACTTTATGTCTTCATATATGGTTCGTGAGAAAGGTCCATAATTATGCTTCTTATATTCATAGTTTGTTATTTTTCTTGAAAATAGCTGATAAAATTCAGCATCTGCTAAAAATAATAATTTAAAAATCAAGGTTGAATTAATTTTTGGATATCCTATGTTTTTTATGAAATATAGGATAAGTTTTTGGTTTAAATTCATCTGTATTCTTTATTCTATTTATATATTTATGGAAATTATACTAAAACAGCATTTTTTAGCAATAAATCAAAACTACTATTTATATTCCTGTAGTTGAATCTAAAACAGAATTCATCTATATAGTTCTGCATATATTTAACCGAAACATGGTAATAAATTCCCATAATTGCTCTTTTAACTATTGCCCAAAAACTTTCTATATTATTCACATGAATACTGCTATAAGCAAATGCTTTTTTGTGATCTACTTTTAGATGAATATAATTTGCCTTCTTCAACACATTATGACTTCTAAATTCATCTGATATTACAATGTTTGTCTTATCGTCTTTATAAATCTGATTTAATATATTCAATAACTGTTTGCCCGATAATTTTTTACCCTGTCCGTTTGGCAGGGCAACTTTTGCAAATACCTGCTTTTCGTTTCTGCTAATAACACCGACCACCGGAGTTTTTGTTGTGCCTCTACCTCTTTTATTTGTTTTTGGTGGGCTATCGTCATCTCTATTATTGCCTTTTCTTGGCTTGCCACCGATGTATGTTTCATCTATTTCTACTACTGCCTCATACATTCCTTTATTTCTTGTGGTCATAGCTTTTCTTATCTGGTGCAGCATTCTCCAGGCCGTTTTGTAAGTAACCCCGAGTTCTCTTTTTAGCTGTAATCCAGATATGCTCTTTTTACCATTTAAGAAAAGATGAATTGCATAAAACCATTTTCTTAAATCGGTTGATGTCTTCTCAAATATAGTTCCCTTAAAAATTGAAAATGTATTACCACAATTATTGCAGTCAAAAAATTTCGGTCTACTCTTTTTCTGATAGACCTTGTCTGATCCACAATGATTGCACTTTACACCATCGGGATACCTTATTCCTATGAAATATTTGATAACATCTTCTTCTATTGGAAACTTAATCATAAACTCAAAAAAATTCATTTTATACCCATTACATACTTTATAATGTAAGAAGTATAATGGATTAATTACCGTATGTCAAGGTATAATTCCGAAAATAAATATTCTTCAATTAGACATGATGTCTATAGTAAGAATAAAGCTGCTTTAAATTTGTATAAAAATAGAAATTATTCATAAGTTGGTTCAATTAACTATCATTTTAGAGAATTTTCTTTTAATTATTTGAAAAGGTAATATTTTAAGTAAAAAAATAAGACTTGAGATTCAATTTTTTTTATATTTACAAGCTCTCACAATAGTGGCCTCACTAGTATTTAAGCTTTTAGCTATTTTTTGATAGGACATTCCTAAGATATGTAGTTTTTTTGCTTTTAACGAAAGGTTTTGATATAAAGGAATTTGCCTTGCGGGCAATATTTTAATGTGGGCGTATATTTCAGAAATAGTTCGAATTGGTTGCATCCGCGTCCGCCAATTGGAGAATTATTAATGGATTATGAGTTAAGATTGCTCGGATATTGTGGACTTTATTGTGGCGCCTGTAATCACTACCGTTCCTCATTCCCCGAAGGCAAATATCTATTAGAAGAAGGAATGAAGCAAGGTGAAGACCCGCATAACTATAACTGTAGAGGGTGTCGTGGAGAGTTAGAATATATCCATCCCGGGTGTGATGTATGTGATATTAAATCGTGTGCTAAAGAAAAGGGATTGGCACATTGCGGGTTATGTTCTTCCTTTCCTTGCGGAAAGATCATTGAATTCCAGCATGATGATCGTCATATACATCATCTTGATGTCATCGATAATTTAAATGAGTTAAAAGAGAAGGGGTCTGAGCAGTGGCTAAAAGAACAACAGAAGAAATGGACATGTGATTGTGGTATGCATTTTAGTTGGTATGAAACGAATTGTAGTAATTGTGGTGCAGGTTTAACAACATATGCGACAAATCTCAGGCAGAAGTTAGATTAAATGGTGAGTGGAGCAAAATGTTCCTTAATAAATTATACAGGAAGGTGAACACAAATGGCAAACGGGGATTTAACATCGGTTTGCGGAATTTACTGCGGAGGTTGTAAATATTTGGGTGAAGTGTGCAGAGGATGTAGTGCAGAAAAGGGCAAAGTATTTTGGACAAAATCTGATGAAATACCTCTCGATGTTTGTCCTCTATGGAAATGTTGTGTTGATGAAAAGCAACTTGAACATTGCGGACTTTGTTCTGAATTTTCTTGCAAAACATATCTTGACATGAAAGACCCGGAAGACCCGGAAGCTGACTTGCACAAGCAGCAGAATATCGAGAGTCTTCGCCGTCGTGTTGAGATTGGCACGGAGAAATGGCTTGAGGAGATGGAAGCTTGCGGGGAATAAGATAGATCCAATTAGCCGCTTTGTTCTATGACAAGGTTAATGATTTGGCTGATGATGACCGGATTTATTGTATATATTAGGGCAAGGCATGTTAAGAAGATCACTACAGCCAGCCATTTTGTAAACTTCCCATAGGTTCTTACAAAAAGAATCACTGCAAGAACACCCATTACTATAGGTCCTACGATTTTTATGTCTCCTAACGGAACCCTGTAGCCGGCAACATATGCTTCGCTTCTGCCCAGGAAAGATGCCAGATCAAATCTGATATTGGCTGCGATCAAGATGATTTCAAGAACCAGCACTAAAAGCAAAACCCAGGATGCCCACCTTGTTGATTCTCCCTCGGTTCTATAGACCTCGTAACCCACTGCGGGTATTAGAAATAGAATTATGTACAGTGGTTTTAGCGTTACTATTCCAATTATTACTCCGATTAATGCCAGAATAGATACGATTGTGCAGATCAAAGCTGCATATTTGGTTGGTTTAGCCATTTTACTATCCTTGTTTTGAGATTAATTTTGTTATTTTACATTATTTGAATGAAATTGCGATAAAATTTTATCACATGAAGATATCCAAGAGTTTTGCCAGTGATAATAATTCGGGGATCCATCCAGAGATATTGGATGCAATTATCTCCGCAAATAGAGGTCATACTATTGCTTATGGGGATGACTATTATACTGAACTTGCGGTTGAGAGGTTTAAGGAACATTTCGGTGAGAATATTGACGTATATTTTGTTTTTAACGGAACGGCAGCGAATGTTCTGGGATTTAAGGCAGTAACAAAGTCGTTTAATTCGATCATATGTGCCGATATAGCGCATATAAATGTGGATGAGTGCGGTGCTCCCGAGAAGTATACCGGCTGCAAGCTGCTTACAATTCCAACAGGCAATGGGAAGATAACTATAGATCAAATTAAACAGAAAATGCACGGCATCGGTGTTGAGCACCATTCGCAGCCAAAGGTGGTCTCGATCACCCAGTCAACAGAACTCGGTACAGTTTACACTCTTAAAGAGATAAGCAAGATTGCTGATTTTGTTCATGCGCATGGGATGATCCTTCACATGGATGGAGCAAGAGTTTCAAATGCGGCAGCAAGTCTGAATGTTAGGCTTCGCGATATTACGACTGATGCTGGAGTGGATGTCCTTTCTTTTGGCGGCACGAAGAACGGCATGCTGCTGGGTGAAGCCGTCGTCTTTTTTAAAAGAGACTTATCCCGGGACTTTAAATATATTCGTAAACAGGGAATGCAGCTAGCATCAAAGATGAGATTTATTTCAGCACAATTTATTGCGCTTCTCTCCAATGATCTCTGGCTTAAAAATGCCAGGCACTCAAATGAGATGGCCAGGCTTTTAGCCGAAAAGGTGGGCGAAATTCCACAGATAAAGATCACTCAGAAGGTGGAGGCAAATGCGGTTTTTGCAACTGTTCCCCAAAAATGTATCCCTATTCTGCAGGAGAAATATTTTTTCTACGTATGGAATGAGGAGACCTCAGAGGTCAGGTGGATGACGACTTTTGATACTATAATAGAGGACATAGAAGATTTCGTAATTCTGATAAAATCATTATACTCTCAAAGGAGAGGTGGCTGAGTCCGGTTGAAAGCGCTCGACTCGAAATCGAGTAGGCGAGCTAAAACTTGCCTCCAGGGTTCAAATCCCTGCCTCTCCGCCACTTAATGATTATTATTCTTTTCAGGGAAAATAATTACAAACTTATTGCAAATGAAATATGCGTCCCATAAAATAAGTTCGTTTTAAATCGACAAAGGTTGCCGAAGTCTTCTGTTGATATCGATTAATATTTAAATAATAATTATTATTAAATACGAAATATCATTAAAAAGCGTTGTGAAAATTGTGGAGTGGGGTATGGATTTTTTTTGTTTTTATTTTCTGACAGTTAAAGAATTGGTGATTTTTAGGTTAGGTAATTTTGAAGAATAGCAAATGACCAGGATTTCAGGAGGGCCATGAATTCTAAAAAGATGAAGGAAGACCATTTAGAAGATCGCAATGAAAAAATCGGGGCTGTTTTAGTTGTTGGTGGCGGCATATCTGGAATTCAGGCTTCGTTAGACCTTGCTAATTCAGGCTTCAAGGTCTATCTGGTTGAAAAATCACCATTTATTGGCGGAAAAATGACTCAGTTGGACAAGACCTTTCCCACCAATGACTGCGCAACCTGTATTGTCTCACCGAAGCTAGTAGAATGTGGACGCCATCTCAACATTGATAAGCTAACGCTTGCCGAGGTGGAAGAGGTAAAAGGGGAAGCAGGAAATTTCACCGTTACAATAAAGCGCAAACCCCGTTATGTTGATATCAGTGCATGCACGAGCTGCGATGAGTGTTCCAAGGTTTGTCCGGTTGAAGTCCCAAGTGAACACAATGCAGAGCTGACCACAAGAAAGGCAATATATAAACCATTTGCTCAGGCCTATCCTAATGCGTATACCCTGGATAAATTTGATGTTGCTCCATGCAAGCTTACGTGCCCTGTTCATATTAGTATTCAAGGCTATATAGCACTGATTTCAAAAGGAAAATTTCAGGAGGCAATTGATCTGGTCAGAGAAAGGATGCCATTCCCATCCATATGTAGTCGCATATGTAACCATCCATGTGAGAAAAATTGTCGTCGTGGTCTTGTCGATGAGCCTATGGCCATAAACTCACTTAAGAGGTTTCTTGCGGACTGGGAGATGATAAACGGCAATGGCCCTGATAGAACAGTCAGCATTACTCATGATGATAAGGTAGCGATTGTGGGTGCAGGCCCAGCTGGACTAACTGCAGCTTATGATCTTGCGCTTTTAGGTTATCAAGTCACTGTGTTTGAAGCACAGAATGAAGCAGGAGGGATGCTTACCTTTGGTATTCCTGAGTATAGGCTTCCAAGAGAGATAATAAAAAGGGAGATAGATTATATTTTAAAACTTGGGATAGAACTCAAACTCAATAGCCGTCTTGGAAGGGACTTCACCATCCAGGATCTGAGGGGACAGGGCTATAAGACCATTTTTCTCTCTATTGGGGCACAGAAGAGTCGAGAACTTAGGGTAGAAGGCAATCAGCTCGGAGGCGTCTTCAAGGCTATTGAATTCTTATTAAATGTGAACTCAGGCAAAAAGGTGGATCCTGGGGAGAAGGTAATTGTAATTGGAGGCGGTAATGTGGCGATGGATGCAGCCAGATCAGCCATAAGGATGGGGGCAAGAGAGGTTCAAGTTGTTGCTTTGGAATCGCGAGAAGAGATGCCCTCATCGGATGAAGAGATAAGGGAGGCTGAAGAGGAAGGTGTAATTTTTAACCACAGGCTGGGTCCAAAACGTATCCTTGGGTATGATGGGAAGGTAATGGGTCTGGAAACCCTCAAAGTGAAGTCGGTCTTTGACAGCGATGGAAGGTTCAACCCCGTCTTTATTCCCGATACGGAATCCGTCATTCAGACCAACTCAGTAATTCTTGCCATAGGACAAATACCAGATCTCAGCTTCATACAGAAAGAAGATGGAATAAGCGTAAGCAGTAGAGAAACAATTTCTGTACATGGGCGAACTTTGGCTACTACTGCTGCGGGCATCTTTGCAGGGGGAGATGCAGTAAGTGGTCCGGCTACCTTTGTAGAGGCTGTGGCCTCAGGTCATCATGCAGCTCTATCAATAGATGCATATTTGAGAGGAGAGGACCCAGCAAAGGTTGTTTCTGATGAGGAGAAAAGAATCATTGATATGCGCGAGGATGAGATCAATGAAAAGATAAGAAAGGGCCAAATTAAGAAAAGAGCACGGATGGAGATGCCCTCTCTTAGCCCAGAGCAGAGGCTTCATAATTTTAAAGAGGTGCAGCAAGGATTTACCATGGAGATGGCTGTGGAGGAAGCCAAGAGATGTCTTAATTGCGGAATATGTTCTGAATGCTGGCAGTGCTCCAAAGTCTGTCCGCCAAAGTGTATACATTATGATGATCAGCCCCGCCTTGAGGAGGTAAGAGTCGGTGCGATAATTCTGGCTCCAGGATATGAAGTATATGATGCCCGTAACAGTCCAGAATTGGGTTTTGGGCGTTATCCCAACGTGATAACGAGCCTTCAATTTGAAAGACTACTCAGTGCGGCCGGACCAACTGGAGGGCACATAGAAAGGCTATCAGATGGTCGGAAGCCCCAAAGGATAGCATTTCTTCAGTGTGTGGGATCCAGGGATCAGGATCATGGGTATTGTTCATCAGTATGCTGCATGTATGCCACAAAGGAGGCCATTTTGGCCAGGGAGCATGAACCTGATATTGAGGTAGATATTTACATAATGGATATGCGCGCATTTGGGAAGGGCTATGACGATTACTATAATAGAGCAGTTGAGGAATATGGCATAAACTATATCCACTGCCGACCATCCTCAGTTAAGGAGATGCCCAAGAGCGGAAACCTGCTTATCAGATATCAGGATGGAAAGGATGGCCTTAAGGCAAGGGAGTATGATCTCGTTGTGCTATCGGTTGGCATTGAACCCTGTAACTCATCTCTTTCGCTGGGCCAAAAACTGGGTCTTAAACTGAACGAATATGGATTCTATCAGGGCGATCTTTTCCAGCCTCTTGTTTCAGATAGAAGTGGGGTATTTGTATGCGGTGCTTTTACCGGTCCCAAGGATATCCCTGAGTCTGTTATGCAGGCAAGCGGTTCTGCTGCTTTAGCTGCAAGTCTTTTAGCTGAGAAGAGGGGAAGCCTTATCGTCGAGAAGGTTTATCCGCCTGAAAGAGATGTTTCCACAGAGGAGCCCAGAATAGGTGTATTTGTGTGTCACTGCGGCAGTAACATTGCGGGAGTTGTAAATGTCAATGAGGTTGCAGAGTATGCAAGGGACCTTCCAGGCGTGGTTTATGTGGAAACAAACCTCTTCACCTGCTCTCAGGATACCATTCATCAGATGCAGGAAAGGATTAAGGAACATAATCTGAACCGAATAGTTGTCTCAGCCTGTACACCGCTTACTCATGCACCTATTTTTCAGGAAACCATGCAGGGAGCGGGCCTCAACCCTTATCTTTTTGAAATGGCGAACATACGAAATCAATGTTCCTGGGTTCATGCAGCGGAGCCTGAGAAGGCTACGGAAAAAGCAAAAGAGATAGTTGGAATGTCGGTAGCAAGAGCAGCCGAACTTGAACCCCTCACCAAATTTCCAATTCCCCTAAACCATGACGCCCTGGTATTAGGTGGAGGTATATCCGGGATGACCGCAGCTCTCAACTTTGCAGATCAGGGCTTTGATGTCCATCTCGTTGAAAGAGAAAAGCAGTTGGGAGGAATGGCAAACAGGATTCATTATATATTTGACAACAGAGATCCTGGAGATCTTGTGAGCTCTCTTGTGAGGATGGTGGAAGGACAACCACGCATACACCTTCATCTTAATACAGTGTTAAAGAAATTTTCTGGCTTTGTTGGCAACTTCCGATCAACCCTATCTAAAAAGCAGGATGGGGCTATAGAAGAAGAGATGGATGTTGAGCATGGGGCAATTATTGTGGCGGTGGGAGGCCAGGAATACAGTGGGCCGGATTATGGTTATGGAAAAGATGAGAGAATAGTAACTCAACTTGAGCTGGAAGAGAGAATTGCTTCAAATAACGGCGCTTTTAAAGAAATCAAGGACGTAGTTATGATTCAGTGCGTCGGGTCTAGAACCAAGGAGCATCCTTACTGCAGCAGGATCTGTTGTGGAGAGGCGGTCAAGAATGCCCTTAAGCTAAAAGAGATCAAACCGGATTCAAGGATCTTTGTGCTGTATAAAGATATAAGAACCTATGAATTTATGGAGGAATATTATACAGAAGCTCGCAATAAAGGTGTTATCTTTGTCAGGTATGATGACGAACACCTGCCGGAAGTAATTGTTGCTGGAACACATTATGGGCAGAAAGGTGAAATTAAAAGGGAACGGATAGATTCTGATGAGAGCAAAATACAGGATGCTGGAGATGACGAAAGCAAGCGTTCAAATTTGCTGAGAATAAGAGTATATGAACCAATTCTTGGTGAGATGCTTGATCTCTCCGCGGATCTGGTCGTGCTTTCAATGGGTGTGGTCCCAGCAGCTGGATCAGAAGACCTCTCCAGGCTGTTGAAAGCTCCCATTGATAAGGATGGCTTCTTTCTTGAGGCTCATGTCAAATTAAGACCTGTTGATGTGGCTTTTGAGGGGATATTCTTATGTGGACTATCTAATTATCCAAAATATATTCATGAGGCCATAGCTCAGGCTCAAGCAGCAGCCTCAAGAGCTGCTACAATTCTTTCTAAAAAGCAGCTTGAGGTCGGTGGTGCCATTGCTGAGGTGGATTCCGAGAAGTGTGCAGCATGTCTTACATGTGTTCGTGTCTGTCCATATTGTGTTCCAGTTATAAATACCGATGGAGTTGCTCAGATTGACCCAGCAGCATGCCAGGGATGTGGAATCTGTAGTGCGGAGTGTCCAGCTAGAGCCATTTCATTGAGGCACTACCTTGATAAACAAATTATTCACAAAGTTGAATCGTTATTTTCAGGAGTTGCATGAACCACATACAGGATAATTTTGAACCCCAGATCGTTGCCTTATGTTGTTATTATTGTGCTTACGCAGCGGCGGATCTGGCGGGGACATCAAGAATCCAATATCCTACCAATGTAAAAATAGTTTTATTTCCGTGCACCGGAAAAGTCGATGAAATATACATGTTGAGGACTTTTGAAGCTGGAGCTGACGGAGTTTATGTAGCAGGTTGTCTTGAAGGAAACTGTCACTTTTTGACTGGAAATTTGAGAGCAAAAAAACGAGTCCAGTATGCGAAGAGCCTTCTTGATGAGATAGGAATTGGTGGAGAGCGGCTGGAAATGTATAATCTCTCTTCAGCTGAAGGTCAGCGGTTTGCTGAAATAGCACTGGAGATGACCGAAAAAATCAGAGCCCTTGGGCCAAGTCCTTTAAATCAACTGAAGCTAAAGGGAGGAGTAACAAGATGATAATTGCAGATCGGAAGCCCTTCGATGAGATCAAAGAACTTACATCAAAGGCGAAAAATATCCTTATTGCCGGTTGCGATGGATGTGTGGCAGTATGTTTAGCTGGTGGCGAAAAAGAAGTTGCACTCCTCGCCTCGGAGCTCAGAATGCAAAGGAAGATGGATGGTCTTGAGGGTGAGGTTGAGGAGATAGTCAATGTTCGCCAGTGTGAGAATGAGTATGTTGATGCCATGCGAGATAATGTAGAGAAGGCAGACCTGATTCTCTCCATGGCGTGTGGTGTGGGTGTTCAAACTATAGCGGAGCGGTTTCCTGAAAAGCTGGCTTACCCAGCCTTGAACACAAAGTTCATGGGTCGTCCAGTTGAGCCTGGGGTATGGAAGGAGAACTGTGAGGGCTGCGGAAACTGCATATTACATTTAACCGGAGGGATATGCCCGGTTGCTAGGTGTTCAAAAAGCATGTTAAATGGTCCATGTGGAGGATCAAAAGGTGGTAAGTGTGAGGTAGATCCTGAAATAGACTGTGCATGGCAATTGATATACGATCGCCTGTGCAAATTAGGGCAGAACGATATGCTTGCTAAGCTTATGGAACCCAAGGATTGGTCTACTAGTTGGAGCGGTGGTCCCAGGAGAGTAATTAAGGAGAGTGCACGCGAATGAGATCAGGAAGTAATTTAGAAAAGGTTTTAAGCTCTGGTCATTTTGCTGTAACTGCAGAAATAGGTCCTCCAAAAAGCTGCGATCCGGATGTGATTGAGAAGAAGGCTGATATCATGAGGGGTATTGTTGATGCCGTCAACGTTACCGATAATCAGACCGCAATCGTGCGCACATCAAGCATTGCAGGAGGAGTCATAGCTATTCGCAGAGGTTTGGAACCAGTAGTACAGATGACATGCAGGGACCGAAACCGGATCGCAATACAGAGCGACTTGCTTGGGGCGGCAGCTCTTGGAATAAAGAACATCCTCTGTCTGACTGGCGACCATCAGAGTTTTGGAAACCATCCCCAGGCACGAGGTGTCTTCGATCTTGATTCGATTCAGCTAATAGATATGCTCAGAAGAATGAGGGATGAGAAGAAATTTATGTGTGGTGAGGAGATGACTGTTGAACCCCGCTTCTTTATTGGAGCAGCGGAGAACCCCTTCGCCGATCCTTTTGAATTCAGGGTAATGAGGCTTGCCAAGAAAGTGATGGCTGGTGCTGATTTTATCCAGACCCAACTTATTTATAATGTTGAAAAGTTTGCTAGGTGGATGGAGATGGTAAGAGATATGGACCTTCACAAGAAGGTGTACGTCATGGCAGGGGTTGGACCTATTAAATCTGCCGGTGCTGCCAGGTATATGAAGAACAAGGTGCCCGGTATGGATGTGCCAGATGAGATTGTGGAGCGCCTGCAGGCTGCAAGCGATCCCAAAGAGGAAGGTATAAAGATATGTCTTGATATCATAAATAAGGTACGCAGTATCGAAGGTGTATCTGGTATTCATATCATGGCGATTGAGTGGGAAACCTCTGTTCCCGATATTGTGGAGAGATCGGGGCTGTTACCAAGACCATCGCTAAATTAAAACCAAATACCTTTATTTTGAAGGGAGAAGGATTGTTAGCTCAGGAAATCATAAAGGACATTGGAGAAAACGTATATAAATGTTACCAGTGCGTCAAATGCACATCTGGCTGCCCCACCGTATATGCCATGGATCTGAGCATAAACCAGATTATGCGAGCCCTTCAACTTGGAAAGGATGATCTTGCTATCAGAAGTAAAACTATCTGGCTCTGTACCAGTTGCTGGACCTGTGCTACACGATGTCCTCAGGGGATAGATATCACTTCGGTCATGGACTTTCTTCGCATGAAAGCCTCTAAAATGAAGATCAAGGATCAACAGGCAGCAACAATTGCCGGGTTCAATCAAATCTTTTTGGACAGCATAAATTCCCATGGACGCATTTTTGAACTGGGTATGATTATAAGGTTAAAAATAATGACCAGGAAAATATTTCAGGATCTAGGGTTAGGATTGAGAATGATCCTGAAAGGCAAGATACCATTTGTTCCTCAGCGAGTTGGTAAAATGAGAGAAGTAAGGTCTATGTTTGATCGGATCAGGGAAATAGAGAAGAGGAAGACATGAGAGTAGGCTATTATCCTGGCTGTACTCTGAATTCCACGGCAGAGGAGTACAATATTTCCGCTAAGAAAGTCTGTGCCAGTCTGGGCATAGAGCTTGTGGAGGCTGCAGATTGGACCTGTTGTGGAGCTTCTGCAGCTCATGCTGATTCCCATGTTATGGCTGTAGCATTACCGCTCAAGAATATGATCGCCTATCAAAAAATGGGTCTTGATACCCTAGTATTGCCCTGTGCAGCTTGTTATTCTCGATTTAAGATCGCTGCTTATCTATATCCAAATTATAAAAAAGAGATGGAAGAAATATTTGGGGAGAAATATGAACAGGTTTTAGAGATAAAGAGCTTTCTTAATTTCCTGACCCAGGAAGAAATTTTAAAAACCATAAGAGTGAAGGTTAAAAAACCACTTATCCATTTGAGGGCAGTAGCTTATTATGGGTGTCTTATTACTCGTCCTCCCCGAATAACAGGCGAAGAACAGTATGAGTATCCTACTTTTATGGAGGAATTAATCAGAGAACTTGGTGCAGAACCTCTAGATTGGTCATATAAGACTGAATGCTGCGGCATGAACTTTTTACTTAGTGTTCCAGAATTGGTAATCAAATTATGTGGAGATATTCTTCAAAATGCCAAAGATGTGGGAGCGAATGTCATAGCAGTAGCATGTCCTCTGTGTCACGCTAATCTGGATGCCCGGCAAAGGGAAATTGAGAAGAAGTATAAGGTGAATCTAGATCTGCCCATCCTTTATTTTACCCAACTTATAGGCCTGGCTATGGGAATGACTCCTGAAGAACTGGGTCTAAAAAAGCACCTGGTGCCGCTTAGAGATATATAATCTCTTTTTTACTGTTGGAAGTACGATTAGAGGGGGAAAGCTGATAATCTAAACAGTTAGTTTCAATAAAAAAATAATTAAGACTTGCGAGTTCATTGATTGATAGAGGGTGGTGTATATGAGGAAAAGCTTTAAAGAAGCAGTTCTTGACAAGAATGAATTTGCAATAACTGTGGAAATGGCCATTGGGAGGGGATCGCGGAGCAAAAAAATTGATTCAATATTAGAGTTTGCAGCTGAGGCTGCCAAAAGTGGGAAAATACACGCAATGAGTCTTACTGATAATACTGGTGGAAATCCTGAGCTCACGCCGGTCGTATTATGGCACGATCTTCAGCCTATGGGAATGGATGTTCTACTTCACTTGACGTGTAAGGACAAGAACCGTAATCAATTAGAGGGCCAGCTCTATGCATTGGACAGGCTTGGAATAAAGAATATACTTGCCATGACTGGAGATTATCCCAAGGCTGGTTATGAGGGCAGACCTAAACCGGTATTTGATATCGACTCGGTTCTATTGATAAAAATGATCACAGAGATGAATAGGGGGGAGTTAAAGGATATCATAGATTATGTTTCTTCAGCGAATATAAATCCAACCAACTTCTTTGTTGGCGGGTGTGCATCTTCTTTTAAAATTCATGAAGAAGAACAAATGTCACAATACTACAAGTTAATAAAGAAAGTGAGAGCAGGTGCACAATTCATAATCACGCAGGTGGGATATGATACCAGAAAATTTGAAGAGCTCAAAAAGTTTGTTGTAGATAGTGAATTAAACGTTCCGATAATTGCAAATGTTTTTATATTGAATAAAACAATCGCAGATATGATGTCAAAAAATGAAGTTCCAGGTTGTCTTGTAACGCCAGAACTTGCAATGGAATATGAGGAAGCTGCTAAAAGTGAAGACAAAGTCATTTGGTTTAATCTAGAAAAGGCTGCTAAGTTGTTAGCTATCGTAAGGGGATTGAAATACGACGGTGCTCATATTGGAGTATCCGGTCAGACCTTTAAGCAGGTTGACTATGTGATAGAACGCTCGAAAGAACTGATGCTTGATTGGGAAAAAATAGCTGCTGAATTCAATTACGTTCCAAAAAATACTTTTTATTTTTATCAATCCAGGGAGAACAGTCCATTGAATTCAGATAATATTTTTGATAGAAAGAAAAAACGACCACCAAAGTCCATGCCGTATATGATTTTCAGGATGCTTCACAGGATGATGTTTGTAGAGGGCAAGGGACTTTATGGTCTCATGAAGTGGTTTTTCAAGACCATTGACGGTAAGTGGATTGAGAAGCCGATAACCCGAATGGAGTATCAGGTCAAAAGAGTAACGTCCAGGTGTCAGGAGTGCGGTGACTGTACACTTCTTGATATCGCATATCTCTGTCCACAGGGAGACTGTCCTAAACAGCAGCTAAATGGTGCGTGCGGAGGAAGTCACGATGGATGGTGCGAGGTTTATCCAGATGAGAAGAGGTGTATCTACTACAGGGCTTATCAAAGGCTGAGGTCCTACAAGGAGGAGGATACGCTAGGGGAGAAGATATTGTCTCCCAGGAACTGGGATCTTTACGGGACTTCATCGTGGGCGAACTATTTTCTGGAACGCGATCATGTGTACAATTATGGGAGGGGTAAAATTGAAGATAATTGATGTGAGAGTAGATAAGGAGAAGTGCATCGGCACCGGGAACTGTGTTGATTTAGCCCCAAAGGTTTTTGAATTTGACGCTGAGGGCAAGTCAAGTGTGGTTGATGTATCGGGTGCTGATGATGAGACTTTAAAAGAGGCAGTTCAGAGCTGTCCTGTGGAGGCCATCACTTTGATCGGTGAGGATGGTCGGCAAATCTGGCCGTGATCTAAATGAGAACAAATGAGATAACCTGGAAGATCGGCGGTGAGGCTGGATACGGAATAATGGTAACCGGGCTTACAATGTCAAAAGTATTCAGCCGCTCGGGATATAACGTTTTTGACTATCCCGAATACCCGTCTCTTATTCGTGGCGGCCACAACAGCTATCAGGTCAGGGCATCGGTAAATAAGGTTAATTCCCCACTTAAGAATATTGATGTCCTGGTTGCGTTAAACCAGGATACCGTCGATATGCACTTTTCAGAGTTAAATGCTGGTGGCATACTGATTTATGATGAAGACCTGGTAAAGGAACCTCTGCGCACTGATGATTCCAGAAATGTAAAATCCAACAAAATCCCGTTCGAGAAGATCGCCATAGATGTAGCTGGTAATAAATTAATGCGAAACACCGTAGCAATTGGGGCTTCCCTCCCAATCTACGGCCTGCCGCTGGAAAGATTAACGGACATGCTGAGTGAGGCTTTCGCGGGGAAGGCGCAGGAGATAGTTGATTCAAATATAAGGGCAGCGGAAGCCGGGTTTAAAGCGATGAAACAGCTTCTGGGTGAAGATATACCGTTTGCGATAGTGAATTCAGGTAAGCCCAAAAAAATGATAATGACGGGCAATGAAGCGATCGCGCTTGGGGCGATAAGGGCTGGATGCAAATTCTATGCTGCCTATCCGATGACGCCCTCGTCTCCGATACTTCATTTTATGGCTGCAAATGACCGCAGGTTTGGCATGGTTGTAAAGCACACGGAGGATGAGATAGCAGCTATCAATATGGCGGTAGGCGCAGCAACAGCGGGGGTGAGGTCTATGGTGGCAACCTCTGGTGGCGGTTTCTCACTAATGGTTGAGGGTCTTGGGCTTGCGGGCATGACTGAGACTCCTGTGGTGATAGTTGAGGGACAGCGCGGAGCCCCGAGCACGGGATTGCCCACCTGGACTGAACAGGGTGACCTCAGATTTGTCATTGGTGCATCGCAGGGTGATTTCCCGAGAGTCATCCTTGCGCCAGGTGATGTCTCACAGTGTTTTTATCTGTCGGCTGCTGCCTTTAACGTAGCTGAAAAGCTCCAGACTCCTGTCATCATAATGTCAGATAAGCATGTTGCCGAGAGCCACTCAACGGTCGATGATATCGATCCTGGCAGGGTGAAGGTTAACAGGGGAGAGCTTTTAAGCGAATCAGATGAGCGCCTGGGTGCGGATTTTAAGAGATATGAGATAACGAAATCTGGTATATCTACGCGCTCCATTCCCTCATATGAAGGAGGACTCTATTTTGCTAACTCCGATGAACATGATGAAAAAGGCTTTTCGATAGAGGATTCGCCCACAAGGATAGCAATGATGGACAAGCGGCTTCGGAAATTCTCAACGGCACTTTCCATAACACCGAAGCCGCTTTGGCACGGTCCCAGGGAGCCTGATATCGTTTTAATTGGCTGGGGTTCGACCAGAGGTGCGATTCTTGACAGCATCCTGGAGTTGAAAAAAGATGGGATAGATGCTGCATATCTTCAGGTGTTAACGCTCTGTCCGCTGCATGCAGATGATATAAGGGATGCGATCTCCGGGTGCAAAGAGGTTGCATGTATTGAAAACAACAAGACAGGTCATCTTAAAGGATTGATTGCTGAGAAATGCGGGATAAACATAGAAAATTTTCTGCCCAAGTATGATGGAAGGCCGTTCTTTCCTGAGGAGATCATAAAATGGGTAAGGGAGGTGCTTTCCTAGATGATGGACAAAAAGATATATGAGACCGGGGTATTCCCGACCTGGTGTCCTGGGTGCGGTAATTTTGGTATATGGAATGCTCTTAAAAGGGCATACGCAGAGCTTGAGTTAAATCCCAAAAATATCTTCATGGTATTTGGCATTGGTTGTTCTGGTAATGGGGTGAATTTCTTTAACTGTTACAGCTTTCATGCCTTACATGGTAGAACACTCCCCGTCGCGACGGGTGCCAGGCTTGCGAACCACGAGCTGAACGTCATTGCTGCTGGTGGTGATGGTGACGGTTATGGTATAGGCGTAGGGCATTTCATTCATTCGCTTAGAAGAAACCTTAATATAACCTATATAGTTCACAACAACCAGGTCTATGGACTTACGACAGGACAGACATCACCAACTTCTTCCAGGGGTTTTAAGACGAAATCGACGCCTACCGGGGTAATTGAGCAACCGGTGAACCCAATTGCTCTTGCAATTGACTGCGGTGGGACGTTTATTGCAAGAGGTTACGCTGGTGATATGCCTGGTCTGGCAAAAATATTTGTTGAGGCAATAAAGCATGTCGGGTTTTCCCTTGTGGACGTGCTTCAACCATGCGTTACCTGGAATAAGGTTAATACCTATGCCTGGTACAAGGACAGGGTGTATAAGCTGGAGGGTGCAGGGCACGATTTCACAAATAAGGATGAAGCGTATAAGAAGGCCTGGGAGTGGGGCGAAAAGATCCCGACCGGGATATTTTATAAGGTTGAACAGCCAACGTACGAAAGCGAACTTCCCCAGATAGCTAAAACTCCTCTTTTCAAGCACGATATATCCAGTGTAAATATTGCTGAAATATTGAATGAATTTTATTGATATATCATAATAAGGTTGATCGTGCTAAGCGGGGAGATAGCGGTGCCCTGTACCTGCAATCCGCTACAGCAGGGCTGAATTCCAACCTGAGGTGTTCACAGGTGGGGTCAAGATTGCGGGCAAGTGGTGTTGAGAGTCGGGTCTCATGCGGCGAAGGGTCGTGAACCCCGTCAGGTCCGGGAGGAAGCAGCGGTAAGCGAACTCCTTTGGGTGTTATGGGGAAGCCTGGCTGGAGCTAACTACGCGCAGTTCGCCTATTTGTGAGCATCGAAGGAAGGTGCACGATCATTTTTAATTGTACTTTTCTTCTGTGATAAAATAGGGTGTTTTGTTTTGATGGCGTATTCTTATGGAAAAGCATTTATCTTTATATCGTAAATGGAGACCTCAGGATTTTGAATCCGTTATAGGCCAGACTCATATTACCCAGACCTTAAAGAACGAGATATCAAAAGGTGAAGTTTCCCATGCATACCTTTTTTGCGGTCCGCGAGGAACGGGCAAGACGAGTACGGCAAGAATTTTTGCTAAGGCGTTGAACTGCATCGAGGGCCCAACCCCGAATCCATGTGGAAAGTGTGAAAGCTGCATCTCAGTTCTGCATGGGACGTCACTTGACCTAATCGAACTTGATGCAGCTTCCAATCGGGGTATTGATGACATAAGGGAAATAATAAATAAGGTCGGGTACTCTCCATCAAAATACCGTTTTAAGGTGTATATACTGGATGAGGCGCATATGTTGACAATGCCGGCTGTTAATGCTTTTCTTAAGACACTGGAAGAACCACCCGAACATGTTATCTTTATATTGGCCACAACTGAGCCGCACCAGATTCCGCTTACACTTCAGTCGAGATGCCAGCGGTTCGACTTCAGGCCTCTCTCTCAGCAGGATATAGTGAAGAAATTGAGGATAATTTGTGATGCTGAGGGGATAAAAGCCAGTGATGAAGCATTACAAAAGATAGCGCTTTACTCTTATGGCAGCCAGCGTGATGCTGAAACCGCACTCGACCAGATGGCAGCTTATTGCGGTGGAGAAATAAAAAATGAGGACGTCGAGTTCATCCTTGGGGTAATCAGGGAAGACGTAATAGTTGATTTTCTGGGACTGCTTGCGCAAAAAGACATTGTAGGTGCAATCGATTTTGTTAACCGGCTTTTTGAGGGCGGACAGGATCTCTTGCTTTTTTGCCGGGAAATCATAGAGGCGCTAAATGAAGTCAGGCTTGTCGCTGCAGTTGGGCCTGCTTCAGCAGATAGATTAAATTTGAAGATTAATGTCAAGAAGATCGCGGGAATTTCCCGGGATTTTTCCGTAAATCAGATGGATTCCATGATTGAAATATTCAGTAAGTGCTACTGGGAGATCAAGAGGGAAGAAAACCCAAGGATCTGGGTTGATGTAGCAGTTCTTGAATGCGGCAATATTTTGGGAGAGAAAGCAGAACCTATAGCTGAGGAGAGATTGCCCGAGGCAAAAAAACCGGAAGTTGTTGAGGTTTTGAAAGAGAAAAAGTCCGGGGAAGGTCAGATGCTCAAACAGGAAAAGCCATTGGAATCTGAGGTGGATGATCTATCCGTAATCTCAAGCCAATGGGATGCAGTATTGAAAGAGCTGAAGGAGTCCAGCAAGAAGTACACAGCAGTCTGTTTGAATGAGGGTGTCATCAAGGAGGTTCGAAATTTAAGGATTGTAATATCTTTTACAAGGGATAAGGAGAGCAAGAAGGTATATCTGGACAGAACCGATAACAAAAGCTTTGTTGAGTCGGTATTAAGTAAGGTTACTGGAAAGAATTATTCTATCGAGTGCAGGGTTGTTGATGATGAACAGGATAGCCTGGATAAAGTCGAGTCAGGCTCGAATACGGGGAGTAAAGTTAATGGGGATATGGAAGTGGGCAGGAACATCAGGAAGAAGTTTGGTGCCGTTGAGATAAAGGCCGAGAAGGATTTAGGTAAAGGAGGGGCATGAATTGGGCACTAACTATATGAAGATGATGGGACAGTTAAAGAAGGTTCAACAGCAAATGGAGAAGGCGCAGGAAGAGCTGGCCAATGAACTGTTTAGCGCGACATCCGGTGGGGGTGCCGTGAAGGTGACCGTGACAGGTGAGCAGCAGGTTAAGGGAATTGAGATTTCAAAAGATATTCTAAATCCGGATGATGCGGATATATTGTCAGATATGCTCGTTGTTGCGTTGAATGAAGCAATGGCAAAGGCAAAAGAGGAAGCATCAAGGAAGCTTAGCGTGCTTGGGGCGGGGCTTGGAATACCTCCCGGTGTGTTATGAGAATTATTGCGAAGCCGCTGGAGGATCTGATAGAGGAGTTCAGAAAGCTACCGACAATAGGGCCCAAGACTGCCCAGCGAATTGCTTTCTATCTGCTCAGCATGAGCAAGAAGGAGGCAGCGAAGCTGGCACAGGCGATACTTGACCTCAAGGAGAAGGTGGGCCATTGCAGGGTTTGCTATAATCCTGCAGATGCTGAAATATGTGAAATATGTGCGGATGCAAGGCGAGATGATTCATTGATATGTATTGTGGAACAGCCTTTTGACGTGGTAGCCATCGAAAAAACGGGTGAGTATAGAGGATTTTATCACGTGCTTGGCGGCTCCATCTCGCCGATTGAGAACATAGGACCGGATGAGATCAGGATAAAGGAGCTGCTGGACCGGGTAGGCAAGGGCAGCATAAAAGAGATAATAGTGGCAACGAACCCTAACATTGAAGGTGAGACGACTGCCATGTATATATCAAAGATAATTAAGCCGCTGGGTATAAGGGTTACGAGAATTGCAAGCGGTCTGCCGGTTGGCGGTGATCTTGAATATGCTGATGAAATCACGCTCGGGAAGGCAATGTCAGGGCGGCGTGAGCTTTAAACTTAAATTGTATTAATAATAATTATTCATTGGGATATAATTTAATCAAAGAGGTGATTGGTTTGGAGCAAATGGTAGAAGTAAGATGGCATGCGAGGGCAGGCCAGGGTGCGGTGACTGCGTCGAAGTACCTGGCGGAATCAGCTATGGATGAAGGGTTTTACATCCAGGCTTTTCCTGAATATGGTGCGGAGAGGAGAGGCGCACTGATAAAGTCGTTCACCCGTATCAGCGAGAAGCCAATAAGGGTTCACAGTCAGATATACAATCCAAATGTTGTCTTAATACTTGACCCCTCGCTTGTGGGTTCAAACGAAATTACCGAGGGATTGCGGAAGGGCGGCAAGATTATCGTTAATACCACGAAATCGCCGGAAGAGATAGCAAAGAAGTTGGGCGTCTCTGATGAGTTTGAAGTTCATACGTTGGATGCCACAGGAATTGCCAATGAGACCATTGGGAGACCGCTTCCGAATATGCCCATGCTTGCGGCTTTTATAAAAGTGACGGGCTTTTTAAGCTTAGAAAAGGTGATGGAAAGGACAAGGAAGGAGCTCTCAAAGAGATTTAACGAGAAAATTATTAATGGAAATCTTGAAGCGGTAAGACGCGGTTACCAGGAGGTTAATTGATGTCCATGTTTGATGTTAATAAGAAGCATGGTTGGAAGGATATACCGATAGGTGGTGTTATCCCTGAGGGAGGCACTGCTACTAAATATAAAACAGGTGAATGGAGAACCGAGCGCCCTGTGTGGGACAAGGAAAAATGTTCGCAATGCATGCTGTGTTTTATCTTTTGTCCTGACAATTCGATAGAAGTAAAAGACGAAAAGATGGTCGGGATCGATTACGAGCATTGTAAAGGCTGCGGCATATGTGCGAAAGAGTGCCCCAGAGCTGCCATCTGCATGGAGACCGATCCCAAATATAATGAATAGACTGGAGAAGAAGATGGGTAAGAAATTTGCACAGACCGGAACTACTGCTGTTGCACTTGCGATGAAGCAGATTAATCCGGACGTTGTTGCTGCATATCCAATCACACCGCAGACTGCCATTGTCCAGGATTTCGCATTATTTGTGGCAAATGGAGAGGTGGATACTGAACTTATAACAGTTGAGAGCGAGCATTCTGCCATGAGCGCCTGTGTCGGCGCATCAGCTGCAGGAGCCAGGGTCATGACTGCTACCTCGTCGAATGGCCTTGCATTTATGTGGGAGGTGCTGTACATAGCATCCGGTCTGCGTCTTCCGATAGTCATGGTTGACGTTAACCGGGCGCTGAGCGGCCCGATTAATATTCACTGTGATCACAGCGACAGCATGGGTGCTCGTGACAGCGGTTGGATACAGATATTTTCGGAAACATCGCAGGATGTCTATGATAACGTGATCCAGGCGGTGAGGATTGCCGAGCATAAGGATGTGATGCTCCCGGTTATGGTGATGATGGATGGCTTCATAATCAGTCATGGGATAGAGATGTTCGAAATACTTGACGACGACCAGGTTAAGAAGTTCACAGGTGAATACAAACCACAGTATGCCCTGCTGAACACAAGCAAGCCGGTGACCATGGGAGCTTTTGACCTTTTTGATTACTACTTCGAGCACAAACGTCAGCAGGCTGAGGGCATGGAGAACGCAAGACAGGTGATAGTAGAAGTCTCGAAGAAGTACTCGGATCTTTCGGGCAGGAAGCAGGAGCTCTATAGAGGCTACCATCTTGATGATGCTGAGATAGCTATTGTTGCACTGGGCTCCTCCGCAGGTACTATCAGGGATGTTATCGATGAGATGAGAGCAGAGGGTCATAAAGTCGGCCTTATGAGCCCGCGGATTTACAGGCCATTTCCAAATGTCGATTACGCTGAGGCGCTTAAGAGCAAGCTGGTCGTAGGCGTTCTTGACAGGTCGGATTCATTTGGTGGTAATGGTGGTCCAATTTACACCGAACTCAGGTCAGCATTGTATGAATATGACAGGCGACCGAAAATTATAGACAGGATGTATGGCCTTGGTGGGCGTGATTTTAAGGCTGAGGATGCGCGTTCTTACCTGGATGAGCTGATGGAGATAGCAGATGGCAAAAAACAGTACAGCGCAGTTTCTTATTTAGGCGTAAGGGAGTAGGTGACATAGATGGCAACGTTAAAGGAATTGACAAAAAAAGAGGCGAGGT